>JADMIO011367137.1_pt1 | contig 32329 bp, 32 predicted proteins | sample 8958161 | NCBI WGS metagenome assembly JADMIO01 (sample SAMN16585339, study PRJNA669376) | soil metagenome | isolation source: Crop rotation soil | place: USA: Cullars Rotation, Alabama | collected 2011
GCCGCGACTTCAAGTCACGTGAATTCCAAGCTTCGGATCCCACTGTGCTGGAAAGGCAAGTCGGTCAGTTCGCGCCGGAGCCAGCGATGCTTCTCGCGCGGGATGTGATTCTTGGCCCGTTTGGCGTCGATCGCGTATCAGCTTTGACGTTCGATAGCAGACAAGCTGGGGTGTCCTTCGGCCAAGCAATCGATGTGGCAAGCCTTGTAGAAGGGCTCACGCCTTATCGGGAGGATGGAAATGCTAGCATTGGGATCGAGGAACATTCGACTGCAGCGGCAGAATCTGTCATCTGCGCATTGTACTGGATTTACCAGTACGTGTACTGGCATCATACTAACAGGGCGGTGATGAGCTCCGTGCGATTTGCAGCCCGGCGCCTTTTCACTGCCGGCTCGCTCTCGTTCGACGACTATTTAGCCGAGGTTTCGAACTCAACGGATTACCAAGCGCTCGCCTTTCTGGAGGATAGATACAGCGCGGCGACCAGTGGTGCCTTCAACCCACTCTCATCGCTTGCAGAGTTGAAAAGACCAGGGTTCAAACGAGTGCTATCGATCTCCCCGGTGTTTGGTGATCCGTCACGTCTGTCGACCCACGCTAAGCTCGTAAAGCAGTTGACGCCTGCGCGCGAGGACCAGCTGTTGGAGCGATTGCGCAATGCGGCCTGCTGGCCCACAGGGTCAAACCCACAGGATGGACAGGTCATCATTGATATTCCCGTACACCCCCGCCCTTGGTCCCACTTCGGTACTGGCGAATCGTCGGTAATGGTTCGGCTGCGTAAGACTGGTACAAAAGCTCCATCTGGTTGGCGACGTCTCATCGACCATTCGCCCCTCATTTTTGCCCTAAACACTCTACCGGCTCAACCGGCGCGCAAGGTGCGCGTGTATCTGGACCGAGGTTATTACAATCGTTCACTCCAGCGAGCGGATCACGCGGCGCTTGAGCAACACCTGATGGATGAGCTCGGCAACGAGGTTGAAGGTTGGTGACGAGGCAGGGCCCGGGTCATCGCTATTGGATGTGCAATATGGAACTCTGTTATCATATTAGTGCAATAGCATTATCTATGCACCGTCATCCACGCAGGAGGATATCAACTATGCCGCAGAAGATCCGGGTGATCAGCCCACCGCGGGGATCGGACCCGCCGGAGATCCGGCAAGAGTGGGTCGGGCTGGTTCTACCGACCCTTGATCCAGGGGATCCGTATGAAGCCTCGTTGCCGGGACTTCCACGTCCCCGCCAAGGGTTCGCCGTCGCGCTTGACGCAGCGATGCCGATTCTTGAACGTGATCGTCCGCAAGCAGCCGCGTATTGGCGTGAGTATTGGTCTCAGGTGCCGGCGAACGCGGGCCTGCGCAGGTTCGCATTCAATCCGTCAAGCTGCGAAGTGGTTGACAGCTAAGTACCGCATTGGAGCAACAACTTAAGCGACGCTCGAGAGCCTCGACCAAAATCGAGGCTCTTTTCGTTTGGAGCGAAGCAACGCGAGATGTTTTTTCCAGGCTCTCGCGTTCCTATTGAAGATCGTGTCAACGCCGATTCGACGTGTCCCACATCGCCTTGCGAATCACTCTTCGCTGGTATCTGACAGTTCTACCAGCGTACAAGTCACCGGCGGAAAAGGAACGGCACTCACATCCGCAGATATTTCTCTACCCAGCGAAGTAACTCCGCCGTGGTGGATACTCCCAAACGGCGCCGTAGCTTCGTTAGGTGGTATTCAATCCCTTTCACGCTCAGTCGTAACGTCTTAGCCGCATCGCGCTGATTACTGGTGAAGAGCTGGGCGAGCAGTTTTCGTTCAAGCTCAGAAAGTTGAATTCGGCCCGGAACTTCTGCCGAATCCGCGCCCGTATTCCTTCTCATATTCACCAGCGGTGTTACATATCGACGACCCGCAAGGACTGCGTCGATGGCGCGTAACAGCTCGCTGGGGGCTCCTTCCTTCACAACGAACGCCAAGGCTCCAGCTTTTAAGGCCGCGTCTGCGAGCACCCGTTCGCAATGAATCGTAAGCACGACAACGCGCACGGCGACATGGCTTGCCCTTATTCGATCGAGTACAGGTAGCGAGCTCTGCGTGCCGAACGTCAGGTCGAGTAGAAGGACATCTGGTACTAACCTGGCAACTTCGACCTCAAGCCTCTCCAACTTGGTCACGACTCCTACGACCTTGTATGAATCGCGCAACGAGGCGGCAAGAGCGGTCGCGACGATTGGATGATCGTCGGCGATGAGGATTGTGCGGGTCTGCTTAGCGTGCATCCGGTTGGGCAACAGACGCAGTGATTGTGGTACCACGACCTAAAGCAGAATCACACGTCAGCGAGCCGCCGATTAGCTTCATGCGCTCGCGCATCGAAGTGAGACCGAGGCCTGCTGCGGTATTGGCAATGTTCGGACGAAAGCCGATACCGTGGTCAGAAACCGACAGAGTTAGCCCAGTTGCGGTGCTCTGCAGGAGCATCGTAGCAGTTCGAACTTGCGAGTGACGTTCCGCATTGCTGATCGCTTCCTGTGCAGTGCGATACAGCGCTAGTCGCTGATCGAAAGAAAGGTTGTCCCTTGATGAATCACATCTGAATTCAACGACGAAATCTTGCCGCTCCGTAACATAGAAAGCGAGGTCCCGTAGCGCGTCTCGCAGGTCAACATGATTCAGCACCGAAGGGTGCATGCCGCGAGCCAAATCGCGCACTGACTCCACACTTCTATCTAGAGCTTTGACCAGGTCATCATCCCCCAATCTCGTTCGAAGGCTCGCAGCGATCGCTATCAGTGCGTGCACAACGCCATCATGCAGCTCGCGGGCAATCGCTGCACGCTCCTTGTCCTGCGCCGCTAGTAACCGACCTGCGAAGTTCGCACGGTTTCGGAAATGGCGGCGTTGCTGGCGCACTGATGACATCACAACTATGCTAAACAAGAGTAAGGCGAAGACTCCGAAAGTCACGAACAGAACAACAAGTGCAGACTGCGACGACATTGACGGCATTACGAATTACTCAGCCGAAGCAGTGCTGCCGGCCGTTTGAGCGTCATGACCATGACCAAAAACGCGCCAATCACGATCGTGTGGCGAACGCCGTAATACGTCAAGACACTGCGCGGGTACTCGCGCATCCACAACTGTGCGACCGTTGTGAGGAATGCAGATGCCATTGAGTACAGGAAGAAGGCAATCGCTGTTAGAAAGCCGCGATCGCCACGAAGATCGCGTCGAGCTGCTGTGGAGCGATGTACGATAGTAATCCCGGCGCCAGCGGCCAGTGCCATGGCCTCAACTGGCGCCGAGTACTTCGAGTATTCGTCAAGTCGTTCTGCCGTAACCAGTAATACAGCTGAGAGAACGGCGATCGATATCCCAGCCGTGATGAAGAGGAAGCGCGCCCGTCTTGCACCGTAGGCCTCGGACAAGGCCATTAACCCAATGGCCAGGCTTGCCGCATGGCTCAGGTTGCTCGCTGGCTGGCTGTTATGCAGGAGCCGGGCCGTAAGTATTGATGCGATCGTAAAGAGGCCGCTGACACCGAGCCACACACCGACCGTGCGTTGAAGGCGGTTGAACGTGCGCCAGCCTAAGATCGTAAGAATCCCGCCGGCCATCTCGACCGCCAGCATGGCGTAAGTCAACAACCAAAACCATGACGGTACCTTCATTCAGGGCGGGGGTGGACAATCGCTAAGTGGACTGTCGCAGTCGCACCACTGAGGGCAGGGTAATGGATCTTCCTCGGTGTCGTCACCGCTGGGATCTCCCTCGGAGGAACTGATTGGCTTCCCCGGGCGATGGAATATATCCTTGCGCTGGGCGTCGGTCGCGACCATCACCAACGTCCAACTTCCGTCTTCCTTCTCCCCCATGTAAATGCGGATACCCTCGCACCCAAGCTTGGCCAAGAGATTCTCGAACGCGATACGGTCGAACAGGCCTCCCCGAAACGCAGTCGGGTGGTGCGAGCGCCACCGTGCAGTAAGCGCGATAGCTTCCGCATTTGTGATGTGATGTGGATCGTTCGACACGATGGTCCTCCTTGGGCAGTGGAAATCAGCGACGAAAGCCGGAGGTTACGACCATTCAGTCATGTTGGGAACTAGGGAAATCCCTAGCGCGAGTGGAGGGCGATGGCTGGCTGACGCCAAGAGCGATTCAAGGACGCAGTGCGATGAACTTGCAGTGGAATTCCCATCGCAGATACGCGGAAGCCAGCAACTGTCGTTGCTGGCTTTATGTCTTATTGTCCGGCAGGCTCCGGACTTGCACTTATTCAGCCCAAGAGCATGGCAGAACAGAAGGTCCGCCCCACAACGTCTTCAAAGTGGCGAAACCCGTTGCCGACCTTTCTAACGCTCTTCGGTCAGATCTGCCCCCTTGGCAATCCACGCTGCGGATCCGCGGTGAAGCGTCAACGGTCATTTGTAGGTGCGCGTTGTGCGGGTGAAGCAATGCACGAACGGTTCTCGTTCGCCTGTCGCTCAAGCTCGCCTATTCAGCCAGTCCCAAGTAACTGCCCTTGTAGGCTGGCAAAGAGAGTCGTTAGTTCCCGACTCTGTACGCGATGACTCGTTGAAGCCCGTCAGTGTTCTTAGCCACGATGTACAGCATGTTTCCCCGCATTGACCATTTTGCCTTCTGGTCGATGTCGACCGGCATCGAGAACGCTCCGGTCACCTTTCCCGACATCTCGACGACGGCTACAATAAAGCCAGTCGCCGAGCTTAGCTGTAGCAAGAGCCGTCCATTCCCATCGTTCTGCAGCTGACGTACGGTGGGGAGGAATCGCGGCATTTCGACCACCGGCGAGCATGTTACAGAGACTTTGTCCGCAACCTTGCGATATGGAGCCATCTGAAGCTCCCAAAGCGGTCTCGGAGTGAGAACCGGATCGACTGGAAGTGAAAAACGTTCGCGTGTGCGGTCGGGCAACAACACCGAAATCACGCCGCTATCACGCAAAGCGGTCACTAAGCGACCGTCAGAAGTGATGGTGTGCAATGGTCCAAGATCAGGGAAAGGCGGATGAAAGAGGTGAATGTTCTTGGATGCGTCGATGCATTCCACCGCAGCCACGTCCTCGATGGGTTCGAGGCTATCGATGGCTCCCACGAGAAACGGGGCAATGGAATTCGCAGCTACCCTAGCGAACCTGAATGCTGGTGCTGGCGCACGAATTCCACCAAATGCCCCCTTCCGCGATGACCCGCTACGCTGAACGAACCCTACATAGACATCCGACCCTGCTTGAATCAGCTCGATCGGAAACGCCCTCTCGAACATTCCTCGGTCGATCGGCGTAGTGCCGAGCAGTCGACCGTCTCGCACAGAGTACAGTGTTAGGCGCATTGTGGTGCCATCCAGTACTACCAGCGTGTCGTGAAGCCATGCGGCAGCGGTGATTTCGCTAAACTCCCCCGGCCCTTGCCCCTTACGGCCGAACCTGCCGATCCGCGCTCCAGTCTGAGAGTTGAAAGCGGAAACAATAAGGTCCTTGCTGTCAATTGAAACAAGGACACCGTTAGGCCCCGCGGAGACCGCTGAAACGCGGTTCGCATCCAATTGATCCGCGTCGATCTCATACACCTTCGTCAAATTCATCACATGAAGTGGTCTGACCCGGCTGCTCGTGGCACCCTGACCATACGCTTGCATCACGGGACAGAAAGCGACTGCAATCGCCAGACCACATGCCCCGGTCTGCAGCCTAAGAGCGGACCGGACCCGACCACTCACGTTCAAGCAACGCATTTGCTGTCTCCCAAGTAATTCAGAGAACCAACGAATCATAAATACTGTTGTCCGACCTTTATCTCGCAGGGCACTCCACATCCCGATATCCGCCCGGTGAGGAGGTATTCCACTTCGAACAGACATCATCCTCGGATAGACAGCACGAATGGCAGTCTTCGGCGCTGCCCTCGCAGTATGAGTCCTCATGGCCGGTATGAGCACTCGTCAGGCAATACCAGCCTTCCTCCGCAACGCACGTGCCCTCGGTGCCCTGAGGAACAGCGGAGAGCGCGGCTGGAAGTGCGAGTACAACGACCAGGCCAACGACCAATCTTAAGAACGACATTACATCACGCATGGATCCTCCCCTGAAAGAGTCAACCAGTAATATCGGATGAAACCTCTCTAGCGAGATCGAACGAAGGGTGTTGGATGGCGGTCTAACTCGTACGCAACGATTGAGTCCATACGAGCGGCTCCAGCGTCGCCAACTACTATTCGACCGTTCACAAACGAGGTAGGTGTTCCAACGATGCCAAGCGCCTTTGCCAGCTCGGTATCAGACCGAAGGTCGGAGGCATGTTTCTCCGAGAGCACGCACTTGTCGAATGCGTGCCGGTCCCTCACTCCAATTGAATCGGCTAGCTTGCGCCAACCATCTCTGTACATCGTAAACCGCTGGTGGGCAAAAATCGCGTTGTTGAAGGCCTCAAACTGGCCCTGGTCAGCCGCGCATGCGGCTGCAAGGTGCATGGTCCACTGTGCGGCTTTCGGGGTTGGCAGGAAGCTGCGCACGATGAGTCGGACATGTTCTGGCAGCGTTCGTTGCAAGTGTTCGATCGTCGTATGGAAAATCGCACAATGGCCGCAACCGTAATCATTGAACACGACAATCGTCACGATCGCGTCAGGACGTCCAATCGACTGCTTCCCCTCTTCAATTTGGAAGCGCGTTTCTGGGGGAACGCGCTCTGACTCAGCCTCCTTCTCGTAAGCCGTCAATTCTTTCGGAGCGGTCGCAGTCTTCTTGGCGGGTCTTGCGAACAAGCTGGGGATGAAGTGCTTCGTGGCTGTCGCCAACGCGACTATTACCAATAGCACGGTCGCTGCATCCATGAAACGTCGCGCTCGAACGGCCATACGTCCTCCTGACATGGAATACGCTGATTCGGTTATCGGCTAATCGGCGGTAAGCTGTACCGGTAGATCGCATTAATGTCCGGGCCGGTGGCAAACAGGGTTGCGGACTGCGCGTCTAGTTCAATCGCACCGAGCAAATGGTCGACCTCTATGACTTGTACCAAGTTCCCCGTCGCCCATTCGAAAACGTGTATGTACTTACTCGCATGGGAGAGATTGCCAGCATACGCAGCTTCCGATCGCCCTGAGAACAGAGCAAACACATACTTCTCGCTGGCCGCGCAGTCACGGTAGTAGTACCTTGGCCTGCTCGCGTCTAGTTTCTTGGTACTATCGAGTCTGATCGCGCCATTGCTCGCAAAAGGAACATGCGCATTCCGAAGGAACGTTCCAGCCGAATCGAAGAGGTCAATTCTGCCGGCCCCAAAAAACGCGACAGCAGCTCCCCCGCCAGGATGTGAACAAATCCTAAATCCCGTTGATAGCCTTAAACGCTGCTCTAGCGGCATCGAGACTGGAGCAAGAATCGCTTGGTTGGCGACCACGCGTGCGACGGTACCATTTCGAGTAAGGAATGTGATTCGCGCCGAGTCAGTGTGAGTCAGCCCCATGATTCGCTGATCGTCGGACCAGATCGCGCGAAGAATGTGCGGCGAACCAGCTGGAACGTTCACCACCCCCTCAGCTGTCCTGTCAATCCCTTTGATAGTTGCCCGCACGAAGCGTTGAAGCGAAATGTCAAAAGCCCATACTGCGCCCAAATCACCGCTCAAGGCACTAATTCCCGTGGCGGAGTTGAACTCGCCTGCCTCCTCTCCGCGTCTTCCAAGCGATACCATGATCGCACCGGATTCTGCGTCGATCGCATGGAGGTATGGGTCTCCCTTGAAATCGAGAAGCCACAACACTTTGCCTGAGAGGGTCAGCATGCCGGGCTGCCCAAATCGAAGCGAGCTCGCGAACATCTTGCCGGTCAGCTTAACCGGTTGGAGGGGACTGTGGTCTAATTCGGCGGCAGTCGATCTGTCAAACGAACTACCGAACGCGATGTTGTCAGCATGCCTTGCGCACGCTGTGACAAAAAAGGTCAAAGTTGTCATTCCAAAGAGAACCGCTTTGGCTTGTGTCTTGGAACCGGTTCGACGTTCGATCCGATGCTTCCTCGAACTAGCTCCAACCGCTCGTTCGAAACGCACGCGCAACTCCGGAGATGAGAAGATTCGAACTGGATATCTCCATTCGCATCAGACCGAGCCCCCACGCCGGAGCTCGTTCGGTTCAGTCTGGTGGACCTACAGATTGCAATTCACATCCTTGAAGTCGGCAACTTCTGTAGCGAACTTGATGCAAAAATCTCCGGACGACGCGCAACAGGTCGCACACTCGCCACCGGTTCCGATGCACTGGTACTCAAGATGCTTTGTGTGTGCATCAGTGACGCAGGCCAGATGGGCGCCCGGCGTGCATGTGGACGGCGGCTCCGGCTCCCTTGCTTTGAGGACGCTTGCGCCAGCGATGGTCAACAACGCCGCGGCGCAAACCATTCGCACTGCACTGAGAATAGTGCTCTTGTCCGTAATCATCGAGCTCCTCCTGCCTTGAGGTGTATTCGGAAGGCTCATCGTTTGGGGCAACCGGGCGTGCAGCTGCTCCAATCCTATCGTACCGTCAGAACCCCACCTTCGGAACTAGGAGAATCCCTAGTCTCGTCACAGCAGACACATGTGGAGATATGCTGACCGTTGCGCTACCAGGCGAAATACGAAGTACGTTGACGGCAAACCGATGCTTCTGTATCGGGCGAGACGAAGCCCGCAATTGAAATAGCAGCGGCGTTGAAAGCGAGCCGCGTCAGCCCCGACATCTTCGAATAGGAGAGGCATTACGCGATCTCGCCCGCTCGCTGCGGGCCGATTACGCATGTTAGCGGAGGCAATGTATCGGGTTGCACGATGTTCGGTGGATTGCGACCGTGGCGCTCCGTTGCCACCGTTCCGGCCACCAAAACTCAGCTCTCGCGACGCAGAAGAGCCAGCACCGAAAGGCTGGCTCTTTGTTTGGGTGTAGGCATCGTATCAGGCAGACTTGCGCCTATTAAGCGGGGTGAAAGTGGCCAGGGTCGGCTGATACCGGCGAATGTGAGAATCCATAAACCGACTCAGCGTCTCATCGAACGAGAACTGGCTGCGAAACTCGCATGGAGTTATCTCAAGCTAGCGTAAGTGTCTCCCCAGGCTTTGTGGACTTGCGAAGTGCAAGCGATAAGCGACGAGGCCGACCGTCACGCCCTCGCCAACGAAGTATGAACTCGGAAAGAGCAAGCGCACTGCTACCAGATAGCGCTTAGGGCTAGGCAATGACGCTCTTACAAAGCGGGACACGAGGGTCGATGGCTGAATCTTGAGTTGGGTCGATAGGTGTCTGACGGTTGTTGTTGGCGGAGCGGCTTGGACCAACACCTGAAAGAATTCACGCAGGTCTGTCGACATGCAACCAACTTCTTGGTGTATTGCCTCGAGGATCAGCCGACTTGTACGCGCACCTGGTTCCGCGACGATGTGACGTAGACTGTCCCATCCATCGCGAAGCGTAAGGTTCACGTAGGCGCGCACACCACGTGCGCCAAGTTCGAGGAGTGCGTGAGGCTCGGTGTCCGCACAGCTTGCGATCACTGCAACAGGAGTTGCGCCGCCGGCTTTCGCAACTTCCCATACGAGCGCATGGAGTTCTGCTCGATTCAGGCTGCGTTTCTCGTCAGTTCGCATTCGTTGCTCGCCGGGCTAGGGTGTGGTCGGTGTCATTGCGCTCCCCCCTGGTCGACTGCCCGGGGGGCCGGGAACCTTGTCGGCGCTCCCAACGTAGTCGTCGTGCCCCTCTCTCATCACCCCGCTCCGTGAGTGCGCTATGCCCGGCAGAGCCCCTCGACTCGTTAGCATGCTGGTACTGGCGATTGCCGGCACGAGTTGCAGCCCTGATTTGACCTCGACTACGCCGACCACAGAGGCCGCGTTGCAGGTGGGTTCGACTATTGACTGGTCCGGTCGTAAGTGGAAGGTGACCACCGGTAGTATGGTGGCTGGCAACACCGGCAGCACGGCGAACGTCTTCGTTGACGGCGCTGGCAATCTGCACCTGCGCATCGCCAAGGTTGGCGGCAAGTGGACGTGTGCCGAGTTATTCACTGTTGATAAACTTGGGTTTGGAACGTTTCAATGGCAGATTGAAGGACGTCTCGATCAACTTGATAAGAACGTCGTTCTCGGGCTTTTCCCGTATGGCCCGGCCGCTGGGTTGGGATCGGATGGCCACAACGAAATCGACGTTGAGTTCGCTCGATGGGGCAACTCGAAGACTTACCCTGGTAATTGGACGGTATATCCTGCGACTGGCAGCACCGTTGGCTCGAAGTCATTCAACTTGTTACTTACCGGCACGTACACTACGTCTCGTTTCTCTTGGACTCGTTCCTCGGTCACCTTTTGGATGATGGGCGGCTTTCAGTCTCCTTCATCAACGGCGAACCAGTTGGCGACGAAGTGGACGTACTCGCCGTCCAAGCCGACGCAGAACATTCCGCAGGTCGCCGTCCCGGTAGGAATCAATCTCTGGTTGTATAACGGTCAGGCGCCGAGCGATGGCAAAAGCGTTGAAATCATCATCCATTCCTTCATTAAGAACTAGACGAGCGCACGGCTAGAGGACGCAGCTTAGGTACCGCGCCTGAGGGGAGGCAGCGTTGAGGACTAGCTACACAAGCTTAAGCTCTTGCGTGTGGCCCCTTGTGCTTATCTCGGAGCCCTCGACTTCAAAGTAGTCCCGAGTTGTTTGTGGCGGGGCAACTCCAAAGCCGCACATCTTTGGGGCTCACGTCAGAGTCGGCAAAGCTGCGAACAGCCCTGCCGACTCTTGCGTGGAGCGGGTACGTTACGATCGCCGCCTAGAGGTCGCCATAACACACAAATGCAACCGAACACCCGCCATAGTTGTATTTGCAGTCGACGCCCGCGGTGAAAGTCCCGCATTCATAGTACTCAGTGCGAATATAGTCGCATGAGTCGAACAACTCGCCGTAGTCAACCGCTGCGCAATCAGTTGCTGGGTTCATGCAGCCCACTAACTCCTGACACTCCGCCGGCTCAAACAACGGACTGCTCGCATGCGCGTTCTCGGTTCGCATCACCGCCATGCCACCGATGGTAACGATGGCAGACAGGAGCGTGATCGCGCGATTACCGAATTTCATCCACTACCTCGTCGTTGAAGAACCCATTGTTGTTGAGTTGACTTCGCTCCGCTCGGCTGATAGCGCAACACACAGAGATCTCCTCGCCTCCTTTCTAACGCCGCTCGTCGTTCCGTTTGCCTGCTGAAAGCGCCGACAACAAGGGCACCACTTGAAGATGAAGCGCGTCATCTGCGTCCAAGGTTCGCAACAAGACATCGTTTTGTGCGAATGCGATGATAGATACGCTGCGTCTCCCATCTGTGGCCAGCGGAACGACCAGTTTACCCAGGAGCTGCCCCGTCGAATCAAATGCAAACCACATCGCGGGGCGGACCGCCACCGAGGCATCATACGCGCGCATCCAAAGGCGTCCGACCGGATCGACCAGTAGCTCGGAATATGCGGGCCAGACCAACGGATGGGGCATCCGCCTCAATATCTCCATCCGAGCTGTGCGAGAGCTTCCTGTCACACCGGGTGGGATTGAGTATGCAAGCCACGCATCCAATTCTTGTGTCGATATCTTCGAGGGCCGATCATTCGTGCGAATGATCCGCAGTAAACGCCCGCTCGACGAATACACTTTCACTTCGCTGGTCTGTAGATCTGCTTCTTCACCCGTTCCTTCTTAAGGGTGCTGAAGAACGACTCAGCGACGGCGTTGCGCCAACAATTCCGTTTACGACTCATGCTCGGTTCGAGACGATTCCCGCTTGGCCGCATAAGAGTATGATGGAAGTCCGCGTGCAGTTCGGATGGGCACAGCCAAACCACAGTCCGCGCCACTCCTGCACCGACACGCTCACTGAGCACACCACGAACCACCGGCGGCCCCACACCGCTTTCCGCCGCGCCGAGGCCTTCACCGCGCCGCCCAGCACTTCCACCGCGCGCAACGGGCCCTTCACCGCCACCAACACACCCCTTGGCGCCGCGCCGAGCCCCTCACCAGACCGACCAACACCTTCACCCCGCACAACAGGTCCTTCGCCGCGCTCGACACATCGCTTTCCGCCGCGCCGGCCCGTTCACCAAATCGACCAAGCCCGTCACCGCGCGCAACAGCCCCGTCTCCCTTGCCGAGACATCTCTTTCCACCGCAGCGAGTCCTTCACCCCATCGACCAATACCTTCACCGCGCGAAAACGGTCGTTTAACACCGTGAAGACATTTCTTTCCACGCCGCCGAGCACTTCACTGGTACGACCAACCTCTGCCCTGCGCGCAACAGGTCCTTCGCCGCCGATAACACATCTCTTTCCAGCGCGCCGAGCCGATCACCGGCACTCGCGACCTGACTACCGCGAACTCCGCAGGAAGTCCGACTTCCAATACCTCACAGTCGCGAAGCCACAGTGTCCACGATTTGGACATGTGTCCGAGTTTTTGGACACTCGCCTTTTCGCGCTCGGAGTCAAGTCACGTTCTCATCAGCACTTATCAGTTGGCACGATCTCCGCATGTATACGGTGCACGACCGATGGTTGGGTCGGCCGCTCCCGGTTCATCAATTCTCCAGGCGCTTCCCCAACCCGGCGCCAACGCTGGAGGCACTATGCCCGCCGATGTTCGCAGGATCATCGCCATGCTGGTCCGGGTGTGTGATTTTCTCCGCACCCATCTCTCCACCGATGCCAGCTTCAACGCCCTGGCGTCCCGCTTCGAAGCGCAGGTCGAGCTGCTCCCCGCCGTCGCCCTGAAGGAGCAGGACGGCCGCGTGGTCGAGCGCAATGCCAACGCGCGCCGCGCCGACCTCCGACGCGACCTGCAGCAGCGCCTCCGTCACCTGGAGGTCATCGGCCAGCTCGCGGCGGCAACCAAGCCCGAGCTGGCCAGGTTGTTCCTGGCGCCCAGGATCCATGCGCCGCACGCAGTACTGATCACGGTCGCACGCCAGATGCTCAGCGACGCAGCCCGCGAAAAGGACTTGCTGCTTCAGTCGGGCATTGGCGATACGGTGCTCGACGACCTGGCGAAGCTGGTCGACGCATTCGACGCCAGCACCAAGGCCGCGGCCGACGGCCGCGCCAATCACGTGGGCGCACGCGCGGAGCTCAGGAAGCGCGTGGACGAGTGCGCGCTCGCGGTGCAGGGACTCGACACGCTGATCCGGATCCAGTTCAAGAACGACCCCCACGCCCTCGCGGGATGGACCAGCGCGAGGAACGTGGAAGGTCCGTTCCGGAAGCCCGACGACTCGACCGATGAGTCCAAGGCGGCGTGAAGTGAGGTAATCGAAATGTGCAGCGGACAATGAACCGGGAGCGAAAGGCGCTCCCGGTTTTTTTCATGAACAACCCTGCCCTGCACCGCTCGCCGAGCCGACACTATGTCCATGCCCAGGTCACGGTATTACAACGCGGCAGCGGTCCGCGCTCTGCCCACGATGGAATGCGGCACGAAACTGTCCACGGCGAGTTGCTGGTGACCTCGGCACCGGGAGGACCGCATCAATTCGTGCTCGAGCGCCTGCGGTACGCGTTGTCGAACTATCTCGTCGAAAACGGCATCGAGGAGGCTCCGCACGCCGTGTGTCTTTGACGTGGCGCAATTGATGAGGTTCTAGCGGCGGGAGATCGCACAGCGCCGGGCTGGATTCCGCCCTGCGCGCGAAGGGCCGCAGACTTTGGTGGCGGTACCGGAGCCACGGGCAGGCTCGTGATGCCCTACCACTCCGACCGTTCGAGTGCGCGCCAACTCGCTCGAATCTGAAATCTGTCAAGCGTCTGCGATCCTATTTCAGCAGCGACCGCATTCATTGCTCGTATCACCTCATCGGGCGCATGCCGCGCCAAATACTCCGTCAGGGCTTCCGCATACAGCTGGCTGCGCGACTTTCTTGTCCGCCGAGCATGCCGCTCGGCGGCTTTGAACACGGCATCCGGCAATGACACGGCAGTTTTCATCTTCTTAGGATAACCGGGCAGCGGCTTGACCTCGGCACCCAATTCTGCAAAGCGCTGGGTGAACAGGCGCAACGAGGGCACCCAGCGGGATGCCCCCGTTTGCCTCGACTGCTTCTCTTCCCTTCGCTCCGCTCATAACAGGCCGCTCACGCTGCACCCCGGGTTTCCAGGCCGGCCGCGGCCGCTGGGTGCGGCCGGACACTTGCGTACTATCCTCCCGGACTGCGTCGCGTGAGGAACATCGCCCGGCACCATCAACCAATCGTCAAATCGGTGAGGCGTCGGCGCCAACGCCGGGCGTGGCTTTCGTGCAACAGACAAGGCGCCAGTATTTGATGATCCGTTGATCCGGGCGCGGTATAGTCTTGCAGTAACCTTTCGGAGTCCCTTGCGATGATGCCGTTCCAGCTCACGGTGCTCGGCCATCCTGAACTCCATGGACCCGACGGCGACCCGCTCCGCTTCCGGACGCGAAAGCATTTCGGATTGCTGCTGTACCTCGCCGTGGAACCGTCCGTTCATCGCCGCGACCGCCTGGCCACGCTGCTCTGGCCGGGGACCGACATCGAGGAAGCGCGTCACTCCCTCGCCACCGCGCTCTCCGTTCTCCGCGCCAAGCTCGGCGCCGACACCTTCGACGCGCAACGCGACACCGTGCGGATGTTGCCGGGTCGTGTAGTCACCGACCTCGAGCGTCTCGACCGCGACGACGCAGCCGATGTTGCCGGCGACATGCTGGGTCCGTTTCTCGAGGAATTCGAACTCGCCGATGCCGGTGACTTCGAGCAATGGAAGGACGCGCATCGCGCGCGGTTGACGCCCGTGCTGCACGCCATCATGGCGCGCCGCATTGAATACGCGCGCACGCACGGCGACTCGCGGCGCATGGAAGCGATCGCACATCGGCTCGTGCGTATCGATCCGTTGAGTGAAGCCGCGGCACGCGCGCTGCTCGAGAGTCGCGCGATGGCCGGCGATCGCATCGGCGCGCTGCGGCTGTACGATCGCTGGCGCGCCCAACTCTACGAGCAGCTCGGCGCGCGGCCGTCGCTGCAGGTCGAGCGGCTCGCCGATCGCTTGCGGCGCAGCGGCTGGGACCGGATCGGCGGCGCCGCGATCGCACCAATTGCGACGGAACAGTGGAAGGATCGCGTCTTCGTGGGTCGCGGCACCGAGTTCCGCGCCTGCTACGATGCGTGGGAGCGCGTGCGGAACGGCGAAGCGCGTCACGTGCTGGTGCGCGGCGAAAGCGGCATCGGCAAGACCACGCTGCTCGAACGATTTGTCACGACAATCTCACTCGAGGGCGCCAGCGTCGCGCGCGTGCAATGCTACGAACTCGAGCGCGAGCTGCCGTTCGGCGTGATTGGCGGGCTGGTCAACCCGCTCCTCGATCTTCCCGGCGCGAGCGCCACGCCTCCCGAGCAACTCGCCGAGCTGGGTGTGCTGGTAGCAACGGTGGGCAACGGTATCCGTCGTTGCCGGCGCCGAGACCAAGCGTGGGCGAGAGCGCGCGCATCCTGTTCACTGAAGGCGTAATGGCGCTGCTCACCGCGCTGTCGGAGGAACAGCCTGTAGTGCTCGTGGTCGATGACGTGCATCTCGCCGATGGGACAAGCCAGGCGGTGCTGCACCTGATCCTGCGTCGCGTGCGCGCGCTGCCGTTCATGGTGCTGCTATCGTCGTCGACCGCGCTCGAGTCCGAAACGCCCAACGCGCGCAAGTTCGTCGACAACGCCGACTCCATTGGCCGCGCTCACCTGGGCCCCGGTCCGCTCGCCGAATCCGACGCGACCACACTGCTCGCGTCAATGCTCGCCAACGGCAACGAGGCAGGTCCCACCATCACTCGCGCCATACTCGGCGCCGCGTGCGGCAATCCCATGGTGATGGAGTTGCTCGTCAACGACTGGGCAGTGGGTCAGTTTGAATTGTGACAACGGGGTTTGTCAATCTGGGTCTTCAGTCTTCCGCATCTAAGTCACTCCCCGGAGTCGCCTCAACCAGTCCGAAGCTAGGCGAATTGACAACCGGAAAACGGTCGGCCGGCGACCCTACGGTCTCCCACGCCGTTACCGACTTCCGAACCGCGGTCGACCATGCATTCACTTTCAGGGAGATTGCCTTGCGTCTTGGCTCTGTGGGGAGCGGCAGTAGAACGTCGAGGACGTTCTCGAACGACAGCTTGCCGTAGCTTGTCCCGCCCGACTCGGTCCAAAACTGAAGACGGGTAGCCTCGGCGCGCAGTGCCGCTAGTAACCACCCCTTGGGGTGACTGGACTTGAATTGCGTTTTGACCCGAACCACCGCGATGCCGTCCGGTGCCCCCACGATATTCCTCTCACCAGTCACAAGCATTCCAATGTTGCGTCGCTCGGGCCTCACAAGCCCCACAATAATGTCTCCGTCGCGGAGGGGGAAAAGCAGCCTTGCCTTTCGTTCCGCGATTTGCCAAGCACGCGTCGGATGCCCAGGTACCACAAGTCCTTCGACGGCCCTGATATCTAGGCCCTCAACTAATCGCCACAATCGCCCCGCGCCTTCCGGCGACTCAAGAATGTCAATCGTTTCTGACACAACATGTGCGATTTGTCGAAGGCGCACGTGCCTTCCCGCCGCGATAGACCGAACGTTCGCCAAGGCGCGCGGCATCAGCCGCCTAGGCTTGATATCCAGGTGGGGGTGAGCGGCGACATCGGCGATGCGGGCGCCTTGCCACGCCCGATCGACGGGAAAAACACCTGTCGCTTTGTCCCAACGCGTACCCGCGGTAAAATCACCGAATCCGGCGCACACACGCCGAAAGTCAGAGTCGGGAATCAGGTTGTTGTCACTGTCCCGTTGCTCGACTCCGGTCTCCGAATCCCGGAGAAAGATGGGTTGATATCCCTTGCCCATCTTGAATCCGACCTTTCGCACCATCTCTGCGTGAATTGGGTAATTCACCGCAAGCAACTTATTCAATGTTTCGTGACTAACGCGTTGAGCGATAAGCACGTTTGAACGGAGGTCTACGTTGGAGCGAACGAAGATGCGACGCGGCAATTCTGTTAGCGAGAGAATACGGAGATGGTCGATGATCCATTGGCGCACATAGCCATATATCGGCGTGCACAGGTAGCCTTCCGGCAAGATGATCCCTAGCCGTCCCTTGTCCGCCAACATCTTGTAGCATCGCTCGATGAACAGGATGCCTAGTTGCTGATTTGCAAGCAAGTGTTCTGTCGGAGCCCATTTGCCCGTTGCTGCATCGCGTTCCCATCGATGACCCAACGCGTATTTCGCGAGCACTTCCGGGCGCCGCTCCACGCTGTTCTCGCCGAATGGGGGATTGCATAGAACGACCTGCATTTCCTGATTGAGCAAAGCGTCATTGGCAATGGAATCTTCGCGGTACAGCCCCGCTTGGCCGTCTTTGTTAAGAATCATGTTCACCGCGGCCAATTCATATGCCTTGGGGTCGATATCGATGCCGAATACTCGCTGATCGATATCTTGGTCGCCCAGTTTTGATCGAAAATCCATCACGGCTGCTAAAAAGTCAGCCGTGCCCATCCCAGGGTCCGCCGTTTTGTCGTTCGGTCCGACTCGGACCATCTCTACCATCGCTTGAATGAGCCCAATCGGCGTGAAATATTGGTCCAGGCTCTTCTTGAAGACTGCCGGTACAAACGACATGAACACTTGCTGCATGGTTTCATTCGACGCCGAACTGAATTCAATCCCCTGGATAGCACGCACGATACTCCGTAACGCTTCCTCGGGAAGTTCGGACCCTCTCGCTCGTCCGAACAACGTCTTCGCTTTGCTGTATCGATTCGCCGCCAATTCGTAACTTGCCGTAACGCGTTCCAGAAACTTCGGATCGTTCCCAGGATACACTTGAAGCGAAAGAGGTTCGTCGGGGTACTCCTTTCCCATCTTCTCGTCGCAGTATCGTGCAAGCAAGAGTTTTACAGTCTCGGAGTATCGTGTTGCGTCGTCATTGACACCGTGTGAGCGCATCGCGTTCGCGATTCCAAAAAGCACTCCAACGATGTTCGCAGTCTTATCGAGATCCGCGTAGGTCAGTGCCTTCGCTTTGTATGTGCTTCGGAATGTCGGAAGATTCGAGAGTGTATCAGACAACACGTCAACGAACTGCTCGCCATTCTTTTTGACGAGTTGCTTGACGAAAAGCAGCCTGTGCACGTCGTCCCAGTACGCCCCCATCACGTGCATGCCCGGCAACTGGCGCATAGCGGGTTCAAGCTGGCAGTCCAGCCCTGAGGTCTTGCCGCTCTCATCGCGCTTAATCTCCGCAACCAAGACTGCCTGTTCGATACGTTCTTTTAGCGGAAGGTGGTCAAGCTCGACTACAGGGCGGCGGTAGGCGATAACATCACAACGCAAGCGATTCTTCCCACCTGCCCCGAGTTTTTTCAGCACGACGGTTTCGACCGCGATGTTCTCGACGGGGTAATCGCGCTCTAATAGGAACTCAAGAAAATCGATCCGGCGGGCTTCTTCGGTTGGGGTCAACCCGTCCTTCGCTAGAGCATCGACGCGCAACTCACCTCGAACCGGACAATGCAGTGCAGTGCTTAGCGCTGCCGGCGCCGGATCGACGCGGCGCACAGATGCTCCGTCGACGCGCTTCGTGTTGCGCTTCACCGAAGCCTCTTCGGCAAGTCCCAGTTTGCACTCTTGCAGCTCGGGCATACCCGCGGCTTTTCGTGCCTTTTGCGCGGCAACCATTCATGCCCGCATCGGCACCGACAGCCATGCAGGCTGACTTCGCCAATAGGGACTACCGAAGTGGCCTTGGCACTTGCCGATGGGCGCGTGGGCTTTTGTGGAGTCATTACCTCTAGTATATACTATCCGTATTGACAATACCAAGTGCCGAATGCTCTAAAGTGGCGGTATCTATAACCGGTAGTCGCGTCAGCCAATCAGCCGCTTCGGGTCCATAAGCGCGATGATGTCCTCAACCGTCCAGACGTGATTCGTCAGGCCCGCTGCCATCGCGGGCGTCGTATGCACGCCGTTCGCGGCCTTCGTCAACGTCGCGTGCTGGCGGCAGAAGTTGTAGTGCAGAGGTAGAGGCTGACGGCGGGCGCGTGGTTCTCCGCCTTCTTGCTGAACGCATTGGTCAACCGCGTGAACCGGCGCATCTGCACCCGCATCGTAAGGTTCGCGCGCTCGACATAAGAGGTCGAGACGAGATCATGTCGGGCCGTCCGACGCGGCGCTCCTTAACCGCGCCGGTGCAGACCGCTGGCGAGTACCGACGTTGCGCGCCCTTGCCTTCGACGGGGTTGGCATACGACTTCGCCTGCATCGCGTAATCGACGCGCGCGAAGTCGAACGCCTTGCGGACCGCTTCGATGTACATGTTGTGTCCGTGTAAGGCGTGGACTCGAGACGGCGGCCAAACTTGACAACGCCGTTTTCATGGCGTTCGCATCAGCGAGTCTTGCCATCGCGGAGGGACGGCTTGGCGGCACTGAGGATCAACTACGATGGGCCTCGCGCGCACTCAGGCATTTCGGCGAGACGCGGTGCATGAGTTTCTAGGCATGAGCGAAAAGGCGCTTGCACTTGCGATGGAAGGACGTGCTCGGGAGGCACGTGCAATTATTGAGGAACCACGCAGGAGTTCAATAGCCACAACCCCTAACTGGGTCAATCAAGCTTGGGGATTGGTGGGAGCTGACGTGTTGGCTCTGTCGGGTGAGACCCAGCGCGCGCTCAAGCACGCACGACGCTCAACATCGGGATCGTTCGAGACTCTACTCGTTGAAGACTACGCGGGGCAATTCGCTCGTTGGACTGCGCTGATCGCCGCACACGACGAGTCGGAGCAAGCAGGGCTTCAGTCGATTGTCAGACTATTAGAGCGGCTCGAGGAGTTCGACGCCAAAGACCAAGGAGAAATACTTGTGGCCTACGCTTACTTGGTTCGGAGGCTTGGACAAACGCCGTCCGTTTCGAAAGAAGCTTTTGCGAGCAAGATCGGTATTCTTCCAGCGCAAACGCGGCTCCTCCTAAAGCGGACCGGTTTTTCCGGTGAGCTCTCCTTGCACGAGTCGTAGCACTTCAGCGACCGGAGGCATTCCCGCCGTTTGCACCAACAAGCCGACGTGCCTGCGAGGCACGCTCTCGGATCTTTGGCGCAGGCATTTCTGGGATCAGTGACGGATCAGAGATGAGACGGCGAACGGTTACAGAATTGACTGTAAGTTCGATCAACGATGCTTCAAATTGAGTTCCCCGACACCGGTTCAGTTCGTTGAGCACGGCTTCAATCGGAAGCGCATCGCGGTACGGGCGACTGGTGGTCATCGCATCGATTGTATCGGCGATGGTGATAATTCGCGCGCCGAGAGGAATATCTGCACCGGCCACTCCATCAGGATATCCACGGCCGTCCCAGCGTTCGTGATGATGACGAACGCACGAAACAACATACCCCTGGAATCGTGAGAACAATCCCACCAACTCGGCGCTGCGAGCCGAATGGGTCTTCATCACGGCCCATTCATCATCCGTGAGCGGCCCCTGCTTCTGCAAAAGCGGCGCAAACTCGGCGTGAATCTTTCCTACGTCGTGCAGCAGCGCTGCATTCTCGATGTTCTCGACCTCTTCAGGAGGCAAGCCGAGCTCAACCGCGATGGCCCGGGAAAGGCCGCAAACCCGACGCGAATGACCCGACGTGTATGGATCACGAGCCTCGATGGCCTTAACCATCATCGCGAGCTGTTCGCGAACGTTCAGCTCGAGTTGTTCGTAGGCAGAATCAAGCTCGCCGTAGAGATTCTGCACTTCGTTGAGCCGGCCGTAGATGTGCCTTGCGAACGCAAGCGGCAAAACGATGATCAAGAATAGAAATCGCTGCGCGCCCTGAGCAGAGTTCGACTGCAGAAAGACCCATGCGACGGGCAGTGCGAAAATGCTCGCGGCCACATCGTACCCGAGCACCCACACGGTGTTGGCCCGCCAAGTTGAGAGGACCGACCGGCCGGACGCGAACGCGACTACGGCGTTGACCAACATTGAATTAGTGATGAAATATGTGACTGCTGCACAAAGGAACAGCACAACTTCACCCAAAGCGTGGTCAAACGGTACTGCACCGACTCCGTGCGAAATCAGTATGTCCGGAGGACTTTGTCCGCCGAGTGCTTGGTACAGGAGAAAGGTGATCCCGACCGAAAGTACCCTCTCGGCCACATTGAAAACGATCTTGATGATCGGCCGACGAGTGGTGATCTCTGCGATAGCTCTCACTACCGCAGCAGTTGCCGCTCCCCAAAAACCGCCGAGCACCAACCCGATGGACAGATGGAAAACGAAAACCAACGAACCGTTTAATGCACCGTTCTTATTGCTCGTTCGCGAGATTTCAAGAATGCATCCAACCAAGGCGAACGTGAACAATGCCCACAGGTCTACGTCTCGCCTCGCCAACAGGCTCAAGGCGACGAGCATCGCCACGGCTGCGATAGCGGTGGCGACAACGTATCTGCGGACAACCTGGTTGAACGACATAAGAATTGGAGGAAATCCAGGGAACGGCACTAGTTCCAGTTCACGGTCTCGGCGCTAAACAGCCCCTCAATGAAATCGAGGGCAGCGGCCAGCCATTCCAGCATATGCGTCACCTCCTCTGTCCTGCTAAAAGTCCTTCGAGAGGTGGCGAACCCCGCTATGGTTCACCGGACGCTTCGCTTTTTTGGACCGCTCGGCTCCGCTCTGGTTGCCTTGTCCCGGGATTTCCCCCCGTTATTCCCTTTCTACGTGATGGTGGTCCCGGTCGCCCGGGGTCGCCTCTATAGTCATGAGCCGCGCTTTCGCCGGCTCCACGCAATCGACTGCTAGCCCCTGCATTCGCCTGCGGCGAACGCAGGGGTTTGCTCCTCTTTTTTGTTCTACCTCGGCCGGTGCTGCACCGCCCACCGGTTCGTCGCGTCCAGCGCCGCGTACACCGCCGCGTGCTCCGGGCTCTCCCGGACCTCGGCCGTACCGACCAATAGCTTGGCATCTCGCGTGCCAACCGCCAGCACGCCCACCAGCACCAGGTCCCTGTCGAATGTCTGCACCACCTGCGCCCCCTCGAGGGCCAGCTGGTGCGGGTCGAATAGCCGGCTAAGGGAGGCCACTGCCGCCCGGGCAGCCGTTTCCATGCGATTCCGGGCCGTATCGGGGCCCTCCTCGGTCGCCGACTCCACCCGGCCATCGAGCGAGAGCTGGACGGTGGCGCTCATCCGCCGGCTCCGGGGGACCGACGCAACCGCCAAGTCTTCGAACAGTACGATCCGCTGCGCGGCACGATCTCGCACTGCGCCCATATCCAGGGCCTGCATGGGTTTCACGTCGGCGGTCTGGGCGATGGAGATCTTCCGGTGGTCGACCCGGACCCCCAGGTGCGCCAGCAGCGCCGACTCGATGTTCCGGACCACCTGCTTGGGATTCTGGCCCGCGTGCGCCAGGATGTGGATCTCGCTCACCTCGCCCAGCGGCGTCGTCACCACCCGCGCCGAGAGGATGCCCTCCAGCGACGTCAGCAGGTTCTCGGCGCGGCGCACGCCCCACGGATCCGCCGAGGCATCCGCGGGCGCGCCGCCCGGCTTGGGCGACGATGCGTCGAAGAACTGCGATGGAGTAGCGCTCACGCGTTGTCTCACTCCGCTGTGGTCATGCGATGTTGTTCCGGCCCGCTGCCTTCGCGAGGTACAGCGCCCGGTCGGCCTGCTCCAGCAACGCACCCTCACCCGGCGCGTGCGGATCGTACTCCGCCACGCCAATGCTCACCGAGATCTGCCCCGCCAGGTAGCCGAGGCGGCGGCCGGCCTGCTCGACGCGCTCGCGAACGGCATCGGCGACGCGCAGTGCACCCGCGCGATCGGTGCGCGTGAGCAGTGCGACAAACTCGTCGCCACCATAGCGCGCGGCCATGTCAGTCGCGCGGATGGTGCGCTTGATCTCGTCGGCCACCACGCGGATCACCATGTTGCCGCGCTCGTGGCCGTACCGGTCGTTCAGCTCCTTCAGGCGATCGAGATCGAGGAACAGCACCGCGAACGTTTCGCCGCTGCGCTTGCTGCGCTCCATCTCGTGCGCCAACCGCTGCTGCAGCGAGCGATAGCTCGCCAGTCCCGTCAGGGCATCGGTGCTCGCGTCGCGCGACGCATCTTCGGCCCGCTTGCTGATCCACGGCACGCACTGCTTGAGCGACGCGCGCCCGAGCGCCGCGGCCTGCGCAAAGCGATGACACGATGCGTACCCGCACGCCCTGCAATCCCACGGACGGCCGTTCGGCCCGGTCCCGATCGCATCGAGAATCGCCGTGACTGCCGTCGCATCTGCCTGTTGCCGGTGGAGCCCGAAAGTAAACGCGGCGCTCACGTCCACGGCACTCGGATCGCCCAGCACCGGCGTCCTGCTCCGCGCCGGTTCGTACTGCTGCACCAGCATGCGCCGCCGGTAGAGCTCGTCCTTGGGCCCCGCTGCCGGATGCCCCAGCGCGCCGGGGTGCGTGAGGATGTCGACAAAGCCCAGGTCAATCCGGTCGTGACTCACCGCCCGCGCCAGCGCCGGCAGGCTCTCGAGTCCCCGCACCGTGAGCAGCCGCCGCCCGCGCGACGACCCGCTCACCACCATCTCCAGCGCCAGCCCGCCCGCCACCGACGCATGCCGCCGCGTTTCGGCCGGGAGCCGCGAGAACGTCCGGGGCAGCGCCTCGGGCCGGACCTCGCGGAGCGCAAACAATTCCTCCAGGTCGCCAAACGTGAGCACCGCATCGAGCTCGGCCACATGCCCCGGGGCACTCACCCCGGCATACACGACTGGAAGGGTCTTGCCATGGAGGCCACGCAGGAATCGAGCCTCAGCAACGCTGGGATTCACAACGGGCGCCAGATAGGGCACCAGCTCGGGATAGTGGGCGGTTATGGCCGCCACGACCACCGGATCGGTCGACCGGATGACGGTCCCCCAGTCAGGATCCTCCCACAACCTGAGGTATTCCTGCGCCACCAGCTCGTCGCCGATGATGCCCCGCGAGACCATGCGGAAACCGGCTTCGTAGCAGGCGTTGACCAGCTGTTCGGGGGTGGCGGGATGAAAATGGGCGACAGCCTCGGGGGCCAGGATCAGCGCGCCCTGGCCGGTTTCGGCGATCTGGAGCGCCCGGTCGACCGCCCCGGTGGCGCTGATGGCATCATGGGGACAGGCGGGAACGCACTCGCCGCAGCGGATGCAGTTCTCCTCGACAATCTCGACCACCCGCGCCTCCGGCGGGAGCGCGATCGCATCGGTCGGACAGACCCGGACGCACGCCAGGCATGCGACACACCGCGAGTGGTCGACTGTCAGGTGCACTGGGACTCTGCTGGGCTGGCGTGCGCGAATGCACGCGGGGACAAGTTGGCGATCTGATTGAGAAGTGTCAAGAGATGGACCGATGCAACAGTTTGAATTCAACCGACTTAGCCCATCCCGTACTCCTTGAGCTTGCGGTAGAGCGTCCGCTCCCCGATCCCAAGAACCTGCGACGCTTTCCGGCGGTTGCCCCGGTGCTCCCGGAGGACCGTTTCAATCACCGCCCGCTCGATGTCGGCCATCGACATTCCCGGCCGGTAGACCACCTGTGGCTCGGGCTCCGGCTCCGGCTCGGTCGACACCGCGCCCACCGCGCTGACCGGAAACGCGACGGCACCGGGATCGGTGACGTCGATGAGGTGCACATCGCTGCGCCCCGCGTCGATCCGTCGGCGCAGCTCCTCGATCTGGACCCGCAGGTCCACCAGCGTATGGAGGATGAACTCGAACTCGGCGGCACCCGGGCCCGTGCGGGCGGGAGTATCGGCACCAAGCCGCATCGGCAGGAGGGTGCCCGCGCCTTCGAGCACGTCGGGCGGGATGTCGCTGGCGCGGATTTCCTCCTTGGGCGCCAGCACCACCATCGACTCGACCAGGTTGCGCAGCTGGCGCACATTGCCCGGCCACGGCGCCTGGATGAGACGCTGCATGGCCTCGGACGAAATCCCCGGGAACGCGCGATCGTGCTGCGCCGTGAACTCGCGCACGAACCGCTTGATGAGCAGCGGAATGTCCTGCCTGCGCTCGCGCAGCGGCGGCAGGTAGATCTGCAGCACGTTGAGGCGGTAGAACAGGTCGTCGCGGAACTCACCCAGCGCAACACGATCCTTGAGCGGACGATTGGTCGCGGCAACGACGCGCACGTCAACCTTGATGGGCGATGCGCCGCCGAGACGGAAGAATGAGCGCGTCTCGAGCACGCGCAGCAACTTGACCTGCACGCTGGGCGGGATCTCGCCAATCTCGTCGAGGAAGATCGTGCCGGTGTCGGCGAGCTCGAAACGGCCAAGCCGGCGCTCCGCCGCGCCGGTGAAGGCACCCTTTTCGTGGCCAAAGAGTTCGCTCTCGAGCAGCGTCTCGGGCAGCGCCGCGCAATTCACCGCGATGAACGGCCGGCCGCGACGCGGCGAGAGATCGTGAATCGCCTTCGCGACGAGTTCCTTGCCGGTGCCCGATTCGCCCTGGATGAGCACGGTGCTCGACACCGGTGCCATCTGCTCGATCTTGACGAGCACTTCCTGGATCGCGGCGCTCTCGCCAAAGATCGTGGTGCGCCGCTGCAGGTCGCGCCGCTCAACGAGACGCCGCACCGTGGCCGCGAGATCGTCGATCGCGACCGGCTTGACGATGATCTCGTTGGCTTCGAGGTGCGCGAGTCGCGCCGTCTGCTCGTTGTCGGTGGGTTCGAGCAGCGCGAGCACCGCGACTTCGTGATCGTGCGCGTAGGTGGCGAGCGCATTGACGGCCGGTTCGTACACGGCGCCCGTGAGCACAAGCAGGTGCGGATGTTCGCGGCGAATGGCCGCGCGTGCTTCGTCGGCCGAGGCGGCGAGCGCGGTGCCGAGGCCGGTGGCGCTGAGCGCGCGGTCGAGCGGCACGGCGGTTTCGAGATCGGCGAGGGTGATGACGACGCGCGCGGGCATCAGTGCTCCGTCTTGCCGCGCAACAGGTCGACGGCGTGCGGCAGCAGCGGCTCCAGGGTAGCGAGTGCATCGGTCACGCCGCGCGTCGAACCGGGGAGGTTGACGATGAGCGTCGCGCCGCGCGTGCCGGCGATGCCGCGTGACAGCGCCGCGCGCGGCGTGTTGGCCAGCCCGTTGGCGCGAATGACTTCGGCGATTCCGGGCGCGTCGCGTTCGATCACCGCGCGCGTCGCTTCGGGCGTGATATCGCGCGCCGTCAGACCGGTGCCCCCAGTGGTGAGGATCACGTCGATGTCGCCGCTGTCGCTCCACGATAGCAGCACGGGCACGATGCGCGACGATTCATCGGGCACCAGCTCGCGCGCGACGACGGTGAATTCGTGCGCAGCTGCCCACGCGACGATGGCATCGCCGGAGGTGTCGGTGCGCTGGTGACGTGAGGCGGCGTCGGAGATGGTTAGCACTCCCAAGCGTATGGCCGCTCCGGGCGAAGGCCAGAGGCCCGAGGTCAAAGGCCCGAGGGCGTCTCCCGTGGTCATGGGCGCACGCGTCTGAACGCAGCGTCTGGCCTCTGGCCTCTGGCCTCGGGCCTCATCTCACTGCCTCAGCCACATCCACATTGATCACGCTCCGCGAAACAAACGGCCTCCGCGCAATTTCCGCATTCCACGTCTGGGTGCCCGCCTCGATGATGAGCGGTGTGCCCGGCGCATCGGCGGTGATGGGGACGGCGGTGGTGCCGATGATGCCGGCACGCGGCGAGAGCACGATGGATCGCACGCGATCGATGACGTGACCCGCAACGCTCACGCGCGCGGCGATGGGCGGCAGCGAATCGCCGATGACGCGGAAACCCACCAGCCGCTTGATGGCGCCGGTGCGGCGGCGCGCCGCCAGCGCGGTCTCGCCGGGGAATGGCGCGCCCTTCCCCTCCGCGACCAGGTGTTCCAGGCCGGCTTCGACGGGCGTGTCATCGGGATCGATGTCGATGCCCACCGCGGCCACGCCCCATTCAATGCGCAGCAATCGCCAGGTGTCGCTGTCGACCGACAGCACGCCGGCGCGACTCACCGCGCGTTCCAGCGATTCACGGTCGCGTCGCCGGCAATAGAGATCGATGCCGTCGGGCCCGTCGAGCATCACCCGCGCGACAAATACATCGACCCCGGCGAGTCGCGCGGCGAAGACATCGCCAGGCTCCTGCGGGAACGGCGACAGCACCGGTGACACGCGCGCCGTGGTCGCCGGGCCGCGCACCGCGATCATGCCGACTTCGTCGGACACGTCGCGGATCCGCACGTTGCCGCGCTTGCGGCTCACGATGTGTTCCCACGCCGCTTCGCGCTGCGCGGCACCGACGAGCAGCAGCACGCGATCCTCGAAGCGATACACCGTGACGCGATCGATGATGGTGGCGTCATCCCGCAGCAGCAGCGCGTTCGCGAATCGTCCCGGGGGCAAGTGCGAGATGTCGGCAGTCGCGACACGGTTCACGAACGCGTGCGCATCGGGCCCCGTGATCTCGAACTGGCCAAATCCCTCGGTGACCCAGTAGCCGGCGGCGGTGGTGAGGGCGGTGTACTCATCGAGATTCATGTTGAGGCCCGAGGCCCGAGGCCTGAGGCCAGAGTGGTACTCGATGCGTCTCTGGCCTCTGGCCTCGGGCCTCCGGCCTGCTCCAGAAACGCCATCAACGCCTTCTGCGCATGCAACCGATTCTCGGCCTCATCAAACACGCGCGAGCGCGGCCCCTCGAAGACTTCCTCGGTGATCTCCTCGCCGCGATGCGCGGGGAGGCAGTGCAAGACGATCGCGTCGCGCGCAGCGGCCTTCAGCAATTCATCATCGACGGTGTAGCCCGCGAATGCTGCCTTGCGCGCACTGGCTTCCGCTTCCTGGCCCATTGATGCCCACACGTCGGTGTTGATGACGTGCGCGCCATCGACCGCTTCCTCGGGATCCTCGGTGATGAGGAGCGTGGTGCGCTTGGCGTTGGCTTCGTATATGGCGTGATCGGGTTCGTAACCTTCGGGACATGCGAGGCGCAGCTCGAAGCCAAGCAGGCCGGCGGCTTCGATCCATGAGTTGGCCATGTTGTTGCCGTCACCGATCCAAGCCATCACGCAGTCGTCGAGCGCGCCGAATTCTTCCTTGATGGTGAGCAGGTCAGCGAGCAGCTGGCAGGGATGCAGCAGGTCGGTGAGGCCATTGATGACCGGGATGCTGGCGTACTTCGCGAGTTCCTCGACGTCGTTGTGCGCAAACGTGCGGATCATGATCATGTCGAGATAACGCGACAGCACGCGGGCCATGTCACGGATCGGCTCGCCGCGGCCGAGCTGGATGTCGCGATCGGAGAGGAACAGGGCGTTGCCGCCGAGCTGGCGGGTGCCGACTTCAAACGAGACGCGGGTGCGGGTGCTGCTCTTGGTGAAGATCAGGCCGACGGTCTTGCCGGCGAGTGGCTGGTCCTGATTGGTCCCCGTCTTCATTGCGGACGCTACGTCGAGCAGCGCGAGGCATTCGTCGCGGGAGAGGTCGTTGAACGAAAGAAAGTCGCGCTTGGGGGTCACTCGCCTGCTCCCGGTCGGCCAGAATGGCAGCGGATACTAAAAGGTTCGCGACGATGGGGCGAGAGCGCCCCGTCGGCCTGGAGTCGAACCTGCTCACGTCCCCGCGCCAACGACGCGAACCGGCCGCTGGTGCCCGGCCTGTAGGGAGACTGCCCGTCGCGCGCGGCAGGCGCGCGGCCCGGTGCGGCCACCAGTTGGCCGCGCCGGGCGGGCAGTCGGAATCAGGCCGGGCTCCCGCGGACCGGTTCGCGTCGCTGCGACGGGGAAACGGCATCAATTCGACCAGCGAACTCGCACCTGTGGTCCGAAAGCACTGACAAGGCGCTTGGTCAGCCGCGCCCCCGCAGCAGTCACCTTGCGCAATCGCGGCAGCCGAGCGAGCAGCATCACGCCCGCGTCCGTGAGTTCATGGCACTGATCCAGCGTCACCTCTTCCAACGAATCCATCGTTGACAGCAGCGCCGGCGTGCGATCGGTGATCACCGTGTAACTGTTGAAGTACCGTTTCAGCTTGTTCAATCCCGTGATGTGCTCCGTCGCCGCGTCTGTCGTGTCTCGGCAGTACATCAGCGTCAGGGCCTCGAGATCGACGCACTTCCCGATGTGCCGGTATCCCGCGTCGGGGATGTCCATCGGCATCAGCTCGCGCAAGGCCGGGAATTGCGGCAGGTACGCGACGCCTTCGTCGGCGACGTTGAGACAGCTCACCGAAAGATTCCGCAGCGCCGGCATCGTAGAGAGCGCGATGAATCCTCGGGTGCCCAGGTTGTGGCAGCGACGTCCCCAGATCTGTTCGATCGACTGCGACTTCGCGAGGGCGCTGAAGCCTTCGTCGCCGGCGGTGGTGTCCTGAATTCCCAGTGAACGAAGTCGAGGAATCCGCGCGATCGACGGCATCCAGTCGTCCGTCGCGTCGACCCACAGCGCGCCCAGGGTGGGCAGGCTGATGAGAGGTTCCATGGCAGCGGCGGTGATGCCGAGCTCGCCTGCGTCGAGGTTGAGCGAGAACAGGCCGTCGAGGCCGCGCAGGTGCTGCATCCCGCGGTCAGTGAACGGACCGCGAAGCAACAGCTGATTGGGCTTGGCGTCCACTGACGTCATCGCGAACTGGATTTCGCCGCCGCGCCAGGTCTTGAATACCGGGATTTCGTGCAGCTGCGGAATGCCGGCGTCGGTCACACCGTTGCCGCTGGTGAATTCCGTCAGATGCTCCTTTCCCGCCAGTGCGCGGATCGCGCCGTCGCCCGTGCGCGTCCACATGAGGTTCACGCGGCGGAGCTGTTCACAATGCGCGAGATCCCTCATTCCATCGTCGGTGACGCGGGTCATTGTCAATGAAATGGATTCCAGGTTGGGCAGGTGCTGCAGCACCGACAGCCCGCGATCGGTCACGCCTGTGCCGCTCAGGTCGAGCGAGGTAAGCTGCGGCATGGCGGCAAGTCTGGCGATGCCGTCGTCGGTGATGGCCTTGCAGCCGTTGAGGTCGAGTGTGCGCAGCTCGCTCAGGTGAACCAGATCGGCGAGCATCGCATCGGTGAGTTGCCCGCGAGTGTGGAGCCGAGCGTCGGGGTGTTGTTTCAGTGCGTGCAGGACGGCGGGCCATTCGCGCGAGATCATGATCGGCGTTTCGTCGCCATCGTCACTGCGCGAGGCGATGCCCATCGGCTTGGCCGACAGCATCACGCCCTTCGGTACCGAAGCGACAAAGCGCTCGAGGGCGTCCCAGTTGTCGAACCCGTATTCCTGTGCAACGTGTTGCCGCGCGTCATCGATCGTCAGCTCGACATCGCCGCCCGGTTCCGTGGGGCGCTTGCCGAGGTCCAGTTGTACATACGTGCGCATGCCCTGCCACGCGCGACGGTGCCAGGTGTAGCTGTAGTGCCGTTCCATCGCTTCGGGATCGCCGGTGCGATACGCCTCGAGCAGCGCATCGGCGGCGGCCTGATAGAAGGCCATCGCACGTTTGCCGGCAGCAGCATCAGGAGTCAGCGCGTCCTTGAGCTCACTCCATCCGGCGAAGCCATGCTCGCGGGCGAGTGCGAATTGGACGTCGCGGAGCGTCGCGCGGCCCGTGTCGCGCGATACCGCCTCGATACGCGCAATCGCAGTGGCGTCGCCCCGCTGAATGGCGGCGAGCAGGGACTTTGCTTGCTTTTTGAGGCTTTCGAGCGTGAGGCGGGAATTGGGAGAAGCGGACATGCGCCTTCCTCCATGTGCCTGAGTCCGCTGAATACAGGCTGGAGAAAGGTTCGATGACGGAGACTACGAACCCTTGCTGGGTGGGAAGATTCCCTTGCCGCGGACAGGAGGCGCCCCAGGGCGCGCTGCCGAAAAAGGTAACTGGAAAGGCGTGAACGGTGAACGGTGAACGGTGAACGATGAACAGTGAACCGTCAACGGTCGTGGGCGGTGGCCCACCCCTTACCGCTCGCCGCCCGTCCTTGCCACCACCACGCTCTCCGACCCCGTCTCGCCATCGATCGCGACGCACGCGAGCGTCGATCCGCGCACCACCGGTGCGGGCAGCGTCGCGCAATCGGCGGGAACGATCACCGACCGCTGGTACGCTCCCGCGGGATTGAATACGTCGAACACCGACGACCGCTTGAACGCGCCGGCGCTCCACCGTCGCACCCAGAGCTCGCCGGTGGGCGTCGCGCTCACGGTGCGGTATGCGGGATAATTCATGGGTAGCTTGAGCGCAGCCGTTTCCGCGCTCACGCCATCGACCTTGGCGAGCGGGACGGGCAACGAATCGATGCGGCGCTTGAGCGCCTTCAGCGAATCGGCCCGCTCTGCCGCTGGAATCGCGTCGAGCGTCACGGCCCGCGTGATGCGGCGCAGGACCTTCTCCGCGACGTCGGTCTCCGTGAGTTCATAGCGGTCAGCGGGCCCACCAATGATGGTGCCTGCTGGCGACACCGTCCACGCGGGCATGGGATGAAACGGCACCGTCGCGATGCCCTTCACCATGCGCCCCGTGTTCTCCGCGACCATCACCGACGCCCAGCTGCTGCGCGTGGTCGGTTGCACCGGCACCGGCAGCGAATCGAGGACCTTTCCGTCGAGTGCATAGCGGCGATACGCGTAGTGCGTCAGGTGATCGCGCAGCCCGACTTCCTGGGGAAAGTGAAAGCGTCCCTGCTTGTCGATCACGCTGGCGAGCTTCGACATCCACGGCGCCATCGCCGGGCCGGCGGACGTGCCCTGGTGCTTCGAGGGAATGCCCGTCGCCGGATCGCGGACGAAGTGCAGCACGGACTGCATGTTGCGCACGTAGAGCGAGCCGTCGGCGGCAATCACGGGTCCCGTCGGCGCATCGAACTCGCCGGGTCCCTTCCCCTTGCGGCCGATGACCGCGAGGCGCTTCCCGTCGCCTGAGAAGACGACGATACGCGGATCCTTGAAATCGGAGACATAGACGCGCCCGGCGTCGTCCACGGCCAGGCCGCTGACTTCACCGAGGAGAAACGGCGTTGGCGATGACTCGCCGATGGTTGCGGTGACACGCGCACGCACGGTGTCGGCAAGCGGCGCGAAATGGGAGGCAATCGGAACTATGCAGATCAGCGGCACGAGCAGCATGGAAACTCCGGAATGGCCGGGAACGAACTTCAATCCGGAGTTAGATGCGCAACTTCCTGAATTCGTTCAGGCTCGATCCCCTGATTCCTGACCCCCGACCCCTGATTCCTGACCCCCGACCCCTGACCCCTGACCCCTGACCCCTAGCCCCT
>JADMIO011678499.1_pt1 | contig 32319 bp, 16 predicted proteins | sample 8958161 | NCBI WGS metagenome assembly JADMIO01 (sample SAMN16585339, study PRJNA669376) | soil metagenome | isolation source: Crop rotation soil | place: USA: Cullars Rotation, Alabama | collected 2011
CGACAACTTGTCCACGTGGAATTCTAAGCTTAGGATCCCAATGTGCTGGAAAGGTAGGTGCACGCCGTGGTGGAGCCCGCGTCCTGCGTCACCGTGAACGTCTGTCCCGAGACCGAGATCGTCCCGGTGCGCGCCGTGCCGGTATTGGCAGCCACCGCATAGGAGAAGTTCCCGTTGCCGGTACCCGAGCCCGTCCCACTGACCGTGATCCAGGTCGCATTGGACGTAGCGGTCCATTGGCAAGTGCTGGTGGTGGCCACGGCCACCGATCCGGTGTTACCGGCCTGCAGAGCTGTGGCCGATTGCGGTGTGAGCGTGTACGTGCAAGGCACGGGTGGCGGGGCGTCCTGCGAAACCGTGAAGGTCTGGCCGCCCGCGGTGATGGTGCCGGTGCGCGCCGCTCCAGTGTTCGCGGTGGCCGAATAGCTGATCGTCCCCGGACCCGTACCGCTGCTGCCCGCCGTCACCGTGAGCCAGTTGGCATTCGACGCTGCGGTCCAGGTGCACGAAGGGGCCGACGGGTTGATGCGGAAATTGCCGGTGCCTCCACCGGCCGGTTGCGTCCCGCTGGTCGGGCTGAGGGTGAACGTGCAGTTCACGGCCGGCGCGGCCGCCTCGTTGATGGTGAACACCTGGCCGCCCGCATGGATGGTGCCGGTGCGCGCCGTTCCGGAATTCGCCGCCACCGTATAGTTGATGGTTCCATTGCCGGTACCGCTGCTGCCGCTGGTGATGGTGATCCAGGCCTGGTCCACAGTCGCACTCCAGGTGCAGGAGCTGTCATTCGGGGTAATCGCGAACGATCCCGCGCCACCCGTGCCGGCCGCGGAATTGCTCGTGGGCGAGAGCGTGTAGCTGCAGGTGACGGCTTGCTTCTGCGTAACCGTAAGCGTCTGGTCGGCTAGCAGGACAGTTCCGGTGCGCGCGGATCCACCCACTGGATCGACAGTGAACGAGAATGTGCCGGTGCCGTTGCTGCTGGCATTCGGGTTCACCTTGATCCACGAGTCCTTGACGGTGGATGACCAGAAGCAGCCGGGCTGGGTGTTGACGGTCGTGCTCAAGGGTCCGCCGCCTGGTGGGGCTATGACCGTGGACGGATTCAGGGTATAGGAGCACGCAGGTCCGCCCGCAGCGATGTTCAGGGTGACGTTGAAGCCGCCAAGGTTGTCGTCGTAGCAGCAGGGAGATCCTACGCCGTCGGCCAGGCCGAGAAATACGCGGGTCGCTGTCGGCGGAATGAAGAACTGCTGCTGCCCGCCGCTACCCTGGCCGTCGCCGATGAAGAACACCTGCCCGATCTTCGGATCGATTTTGGTAAAGCCGGCATTGGTGAAGTCGAGCGCCTCCGGCGGAGTCCCATCGGGCGCGTTGTCGTCGAGGAACACGCCCACCATGAAGTAGCCCGCACTCCGGCTCAGGATTCCGGAGAGTCCCTGTACGGCGCTGAGCCCCCCACCGGATTGGTCGGGGATCGGAACGCCGTCGGGCCCGGTCATGTTCGGACAGACGCTTCCCGGACTGCTGCATTCCGCGGTCCCGTTGACGTTCGAGAACGTCAGCACCTGGCCGGCTCCCGGCGTGAAGCGGTATGACGGCGGCAGCAGTCCACTGGATGCGGTCGCGCGGCCGGCGGCCCAGAGATTGGCGCGGCCATCGACGAAGAACGGCTGCCCGAGCGTGATCTGGGTTGTGCCTTGATTGACGGTGTAGGTGGCCTGTCCCGCGGGACCGCTGAGTGTAATGGTTCCCGTCCGCGCGGGCCCCGCATTCGCCGCAACGGTGTAGTTGATCGTGCCGTTACCCGTCCCCGGTGAGCCCGATTTGATGGTGATGAACGAGGCCGTGGTCGTTGCGGTCCAGGTGCAGGTACCCGCCGACGCCGTCACTTGCACGCTCAGGTCGCCACCCGCCGCGGGAGCGTTGCCCGTGGGTGGAGTGAAGGTATAACTGCATGATCCGCCGCCGCTGCCCGCGTCTTGAGTAACGGTGAAGGTCTGCCCGGCGATGGTGACGCTGCCCGATCGCACCGCACCGGTATTGGCCGCCGCGGTGAGCACGACACTGCCATTCCCGGTTCCGGGAGAACCGGATTTGATGGTGATGAACGAAGCCGCGCTCGAAGCAGTCCACGTACAGGTCGCCGCCGACGCCTGCACCTGGACAGTAATATCGCCTCCGGCCGCCGGAACCGACGGTAGCGGGGTCGAACTCGTGATCACCGTGCCGAGCACCGACAAAGTGTACGTACACGACCCCGTGTTGGAACCCGCATCCTGATTCACCGTGAACGTCTGGCCCGCGATCGTAATCGTGCCCGAGCGGGCCGCTCCGGTATTCGCGGCTACGGTGTAATTCACCGCGCCGTTCCCGGCCCCCGTGGCGCCGCTGGTGATCGTGATCCACGGAACGCCCGGGGTCGCCGACCAGGAGCAGGTGCCCGACGACGCTGTCACCTGCACGGTGCCGCTGTTACCCGCCGCCGGAGCCGTCGCCGAGGTCTTGTCGATGCTGAACGTGCAGGGCGCGGTTCCTGTCTGCGTCACCGTGAAGGTCGCGCCCGCAATCGTCAGCGTCCCCGTACGCGGCTGCGTTCCGCTATAGGCGGCCACGGTGTATGACACGGTGCCGTCACCGTTTCCGCTGGCGCCGCTGGTGATGGTCAGGAAATCGGAGTTGCTGACCGCCGAATAGGTGCACCCGGCGGGCGCACTTACCCGCACCGTGAACGATCCGCCCGGCGCGCCGACATTCTGCGAGTTCGGACTCAAGCCGAACAGGCAATCGGTCGAAGCCGCAGCCTGGTTCACCGTGAAGCTCTGCCCCGCGACGGTAATCGTGCCCGATCGCGCCGCCGCTCCGGAGTTCGCGGCTACGCTGTAGTTCACGGTGCCATTGCCCGTGCCGCTCGCCCCGGAGGTCACGGTGAGAAATGCGGCATTCGACACCGCGGTCCAGGTGCAGGTGCTGCCGGTGCTGACGGCAACGCTGCCCGTGCCCCCGGCCGCGGTGACCGAGGCGGACGGCGGGTTGATGGCATACGAGCAGGCGGGCGTTCCCGGCTGGGTGATGGTCACGGTTTGGCCGGCGACTGTCAGGGTCCCGGTTCGGCTGGTGGTCCCCGTATTCGCGGTCGCGGTGTAGCTCACGGTTCCGTTGCCGGTACCCGTGGCGCCCGAGATAATGGAAAGGAAATTCGCGTTGGCGGTTGCCGTCCAGGAACACGTACTCGCGGTGGCTGTAACCGCGACCGTCCCGTTGCCGCCGCCCGCCGGGACCGTTGCCGTCAGCGGATTCACCGCGAATGAGCAGTTCGCCGACGGCGACTGGTTCACGGTGAGCGTCTGGTCGGCAATCAGAATCGTGCCTGTCCGCGACGCGCTGCCGCTCAATGCCGCGACGTTAAACGGCATCGTGCCCGTGCCGTTGTTGCTGGCGTTCGGATTCACCGTGAGAAAGCTGTCGTTGACGGTGGACGACCAGAAGCAGCCCGGCTGAGTATTGATGGTGACCGTTTGTGGGCCGCCGGCGCTGCCCACAGTAATTGGATTCGGACTCAGGCTATAAGTGCAGGGCACTCCGCCCGAGCTCATGTTCATAGTGACGTTGAAGCCGCCGAGGTTGTCGTCGTAACAGCAGGCCACCCCAATGCCGTCGGCTAGCCCGATAAAGATACGCGTCGCGGTGGGCGGGACGATGAACTGCTGGACGGTCCCGGCGCCGGTGCCGCTGAAACCGTCGCCGATCCAGAAGACCTGGCCGATCTTCGGATTGATCTTGGTGAATGTGGCGACGGTGAAATCGAGAGACTCGGGCGGATTCGAGGGTGCATTGTCATCAAGGAACACGCCCACCATCGAGAAGCCGAAACTGCGGTCGATGATTCCCGAGAGGCCCTGCGTCGGTCCTAGTGCTCCGCCGGAAAAGCCTCCGGGTGCTCCGTCGGGTCCGCTCATGGTGGGGCAAACGCTCCCCGGACCGCTGCATTCGGCAGTACCGGTGACATTCGAGAAGGTGATCACTTTCCCGGCTCCCGGGGTAAACCGATAGGAAGGCGGCAGGATACCGCTCGATGGCGTGGTTCGGCCCGCGTCCCAGACATTCGCCCGGCCATCGACGAAGAACGGCTGCCCCAGCGAAATCGTCGAAGTGGTCTGGTTGACGGTGAAAGTCTGTCCGGCGACGGTAAGCGTTCCGGATCGCGCCGCACCAGTGTTCGCCGCGACGCTGTAGTTCACCGTGCCGCTGCCCGTTCCGCTGGCGCCGGACGTCACGGTGATGAAGCTGGCGTTGGATACCGCCGTCCACTGGCACCCGGAAGTCGTGCTGACTGCGATGCTCCCGGTGCCGCCGGCGTTCGAAATGCTCGCCGATAGCGGATTGATCGCGTACGCGCAGCTCACTGGCGCCGCCTGCGTGATCGTCACGGTCTGCCCCGCGACCGTCAGCGTTCCGGTTCTGCTGCCGGTTGTGTTGTTGGCCGCCACCGAATAGTTCACGGTTCCATTTCCGGTGCCGCTTGCCCCTGAAGTGATGGTGATGAAACTCGAACCTGAGGTCGCGCTCCAGCTACACCCAGCCACGGTGCTCACCGAAATCTGCCCGGTGCCGGCAGCCGCCGGAGCCTGTACGGTCAGCGGATTGACTGCGAAAACGCAGTTGGAACCCTGTCCCGTGATGCTGAAAGTCTGCGTCGTGATCGGCGATCCGTTGTAGACGGCCCGCGCCGTCCAGGTGCCCGGCTGGTTCGCTGCCGTGGTGCCCGTTATATGCAGGCTCGCGCTGAAGCACACCGTTCCGGAAATGGTGAGCGGGTCGAAGGTGTCGGTGAGGTACAAGGTTCCATTCGGTGCGAGAAAGTCCACGTGTACCTGGTCCCCCACGGCCGCGCCGCTGACCTCGAAATAGAGCCAGGCGTCGGCGGTGGTATTGGGAAAGGTAGTCACCGTCGGACCCGGATTGCAGTTCTGGTCGTTGGGACTGGTGGACATCAGGGCCTTGACCAGGGTCACCGCCGCCTGGGAAGGCTGGCAGCAGCCGATCAAGAGTCCCGCTACTACGAAACACCGAACGATGTTCTTCATTGCCTTTGCACCCATTGGTTAACCCGAGCCTTCAACTGGAATGCCGTAACAAAGACTGCTTACAGACGCGAAATACCCCGGTGGCGCTGGGCAGGAAATGCAACGAGCCCGCAATCCCAAGTGAATTGACCTCTTCCACGCCGATTTGGAGAAAGCCGGCTGCTTCTTCGCGCGAGAGCGTTTCCACTTCCCGGGCGCAGCGCGCGCAGAACGCGCCTGAGACTTGAACCTCCACAACTCGGCGCCGGCGTTCCACTACTACGCGAATCCGCTTCTTCCACATCGGTTTCACTTCCCCACCGTGACCGCCGCCCGGATTCCCAGATTGCCGCCCACTCCCCGCACGTCGTCGAGCAGGATGTAGCTGCTCCCGCCATTGACCGACACGTACGAACGTTGCGCAGAAGGCGAGGTGACATCTTCGTCGGCTGGCAGTATGCCGCGGGGATTGTCGACCGCGAATCCCACTACGAAATCGCCCGAGCTGATGGTCTGCGGCGCCACCGTGTAGGTGTTGAATGCATCCAGGGTGGTCACCGTTCCCGAACTTCTGGCGAGGCTCACCCCGTCAAGCTTTGCCGCGGTGCCGGATCCGGCGAGTACCGTGATGGGCGCGCTTTGCGACAGGCCATCGGCGCGCTTGCCGAAGTACACCTGAACAGCGTTAAGTGTGGCCGGATAGCTGGTAGGGGTCAGCCGCACGACGAAGTACACATTGTTCTTCCCCGCCGGGTATCCCACGGCTTGGGTGAAGTTGCCCCCATCGGCCTTGAGCACCGCGTTGCCGCCCCCGAGATTCGCCGGGCCCGCGTCTTGCGACACCGTGTAAGTCAGTCCGGCGATGCTGAGCGTTCCTGTGCGCGGGGAGGTGGTCGGATTCACCGACACGGCGAACGTCACACGCCCTCCACCGCTGCTATGGGTGCCGCCGGTGATCGCGATCCACCCGGCGTTACTGGCGGCGGTCCAGGTGCAGGAGGCCATACTGGCACTCACGTCCACCGCGCCGTTACTGCCCGCACCGGGAGCCGAAGTTCCGGGGGCGCTCAACGAGAAGGTACAGGTGGTAGCCACATCCGCGCGGCCCGTGAGCGTCACCACGGACGGACCGGCCGCTCCGTTGTTCACCAGTTTCAACGTGGCGGAAAGCGTCCCGGCGCTGGACGGCGCCCACTGCACGGTTACATCACGACTGCTGCCCGCGGGAATGGTTATCGGCGCCTGTCCGGCGACGATCGACAGGCCAGGCTGGTCGAGTGCCGCTGAGGTGATTTTGAGAGGACCGCTGCCGGTGTTCGATAACGTTACGGTGCGCGTCACCGCCTGGTCCACCGCAGCCGATCCGAAGTCGAGCGTAGTCGCCGACAGGGAGGCGACGGGCGCCGCGGCCACCGTCAACGGGCCGACATCTACGGTGGTGCTGTCCAGCCCGTCGCTGGCCATCACCCGGATCTTCACATTGGATCCGCCATCGATCTGGCCCGCGTCGAACGTGTACTGGGTATCGCGAAGATCCACTGCCAAGGGGCGGAATTTGGTCCCACCGTCGGTCGAATACAGCACGGCATACCGCAGGGGCTTGCCGTCTTTACTGGAAGCCGTCCAGGCGACGGTGCGCGCCCCCCCGCTCCAGCTATCGCCGGCCTTGGGCGCCGTGATGGCCAGCGCCGGAGGCCCGGATGCGGAACTCAGGCTGGCCAGTTCGCGGCCGCCGGACGTCAACGCGACGCGGCTTAAACCCGCAGGAACCGGCACGCGCAACGAGAAGAATTCGCGGTCGAGCGGCTCCTGAAATTCGGTATCCAGGAAAGGCAGTTGGAAGCAGTAGTCGCCCAGGGACACGCCGCCCGCGCCGGAGAAGTGGAGGCAATGCGACCCCCCGTCCAGCGACGGCTCCTCGGTGCCATCCGACGGAACGCGATACACGGGGTCGAGCCGCGCCTGGGTACCGTCCTGCCGCGCGAAACCGCTGATCACGATGTCTTCGCCTGACCCCGCGGGAGCGCTTGCCCTGCTCGACAACACGGCCGCCGCCGACGCCGTGGGCAGCAGCTTTGTGGCGAACAGCTTGTTGTAGTTGAAAGGGGAGATCCAGTCCGGAATGCCGTCATTGCCACAGTAAGACATGAAGTCGGCATACTCGACGGAGGAGATCACGCGGTTCATGCCGGAATCCCAGCCAGGCTCCTGGATGTACGGGCTGGAGTAGGGAAAGTCTGTCTTACGGTCGAGGTCGGAACACCAGCCAGGGCGTTTGGGAACGGAATTGGTGTGTCTCCGGCCCAGGTTGTGACCAAGCTCATGGGCCACTGTGGCGGCGTTGTAAGCGATCGTAGCCTGATCAGTAACGGTGGCACCGTAAATGATCTGCTCCACCATCACCACGTGCCCCCGGCCGAAGAACGAGTTCCACCGGGGATCGGAGGTGCCGGCCAGTTTCGATCCCGGAATTCGTCCGAACCAACCGATTAACTGGTCGTAATCGCTGTGGAAGGCAAGATCATAGAGCTTCTGCAAATAGGCCTTGACCCCTCCGTCGTCGAAGCCGGCAATCTCGTCCGTCCACGTTTGCGTGGGCAGGTTGACCTGGTCGTACACGATGTTCCCGGGGACGATCGGATACAGCTTGCGCAGCAGCGCGTCGCTGGCGAACATCAGGCTGCTGGAGGGCGTGATCGGGAACGCCCCGGGCAGGCAGTAGCAGAACGGCACGAGTCCAATGCTGAAGTTCTGTTTGCCCGCCTGGAAGTTCGCCGTGACCGTTCCTTTGGGCTGAAATGCCGCACTGGGCTGAACTCCGTCCGGCAGCTTCAACTCGATGGAAAAGCTAGTTGCACCCTCTTCCGTCCAGTCGGCCTGCAAGGGAAAATTCACCGACCCGCCCGTCTGGTTGCGGTCGAACGAGGTGGGACCCCTGAATTTCTTCGTAACCGGCGACGCGCTCAGGTCGGCGCCATTTCGCGTAACGTGGAGCGTGGCCGTCATGTCCTTGACTTCATTGCTCATCCGCACAAAGGCGCGCAGCACGCCTGGACGGCCGGCCACCAGCGTTACCGAATTCTGCGCATCCTGCGTGACCTGCACCACCTCCATGTGGTCGAGACCCTCCTTGGCGGTGGAGAAGTAGATCCGGACCTCGTACACGATCAATTCGTTGGTCGGGCCGGTGATCACCAACTTCTCGAGCAGGTAAGGGTTCTCGGTCGCCTGGTCGAGGTCATAAAAAAGATAAGGGAAGGAGCAGTTGGAAGAAGCGCCGGTGGGTTTGCATGCCTCGAATTGCGGGGTGCCGATGTAGTCGGTGATCAGATTGGCTACCACCGTCCAGCCGGGGAGGGACTGCACGCTGCTCTGAATGGTCAGCCCGAAGTTCGCCTGGAGCGGTGGAGTCAGTTGGAACACCTTCGTGCCGAGTGAACTCGTCCCTGGAGTCCCGTTGAATGTGCCCGTAGGGAAGTTGACGGTCATCGTGCCCGAGACTGAGATGGAGAGGCACTGGACTGTGAAGTTCACGATGGCTACACCGTCGCCGGGGCTGACATTCGCCGGCGCCGGATCGCAGTTGCCGGTGACTCCCGGCCGGACATCGACGCGTTCGAAACCGATCGTCTGCTCGGGAGTGGCAGTCTGCGCAAATAGCCGGACAGCGAACAGCGGCAGCAGGGCCGCGGCGAATGGGGCGAGGGGCCGCACGGTTCCTCCAAAGTCCTTGAGAAGAATGGCAGAACGCGCGTCAAATGTAGCTAAATCGAAGCTAAATTGCCGCTAAACCAGATCAAATCCAGGTAAAGGGCGGGATGCTCGGGGGTACTAGAAGTACTCAGATTGGAGGTTAGCGCAATGGCCGGCGGAGTCGCGTGCTAGAATGACCGCAATCTTTTTGGGACCCCAATGCCAGGCGTATCGAGCTATCAGTTGGAGGGGGTGGAGATTCAGGTTGGCCGTCAGGCGATTCTGCGCGGCCAGGAACAGATCCATCTCCGCGCCAAGACCTTTCAGGTGCTGCTGCACCTGATCGAGAACCGAAGCCGCCTCGTCCCCAAGCAGGAACTGTTCGACGTCCTCTGGAAAGAGACCGCTGTCTCCGACGCCTCCCTGGTGCAGTGCATCATCGACTTGCGCAAGGCGTTTGCCGATGACGCACGCAATCCACGTTACATCCGCACGGTCCCCAAAGTCGGCTATCAGTTTATCGCCCCGGTGAGCGAAACCGTCGTCTTCGACCAGTCGGTGCGCTCGTCTTCCGTCGAGGTGGAAGAGTATGTGCGCTGCGAGGTGGAGTACGAGGAGAGCGAGGTTCCAGAAGCGCCGCAACCGGGCTGGAACCGGCTGGCTCCGCTCCGGCGCCCGGTTGTCTATGCCGTGTCGGCAGCCGTGCTGCTGGCCGTAGTCACGGCAGCGGTACTGATCGGCGGCAATCGCTCGCTGGAACGCTCGCGTGTGGCCGGAACCACCCGCGTCGCGGTCCTGTACTTCGAGAATCAGTCGCAGAGTTCCCGCCTCGACTGGCTGCGGGAAGGGCTGGCCGATATGTTGATCGCAGATCTCTCCCGCTCCCCGGCGATCACCGTGCTCAGCCGCATCGAATTGCACTCGCTGCTGCAACGTTCGGGGATCTCGGGCCGGAATCCGGTCAGCCTGGACGATGCCCTGGAGGTCGCCCGCAAGAGTCATTCCGACGTGGTGGCGGTCGGCTCCTTTGCCCAAATCGGAGACAAAATCCGGATCAATCTGGAACTGCATGACGGTCCGACCGGGCGCCTGCTTGCCGCCGAGAGCGTCGTGCCGGAAGGCGATGAGCACATCCTCGGCGATGTCGGACTGCTCGGTTTGCGGGTTGCGAGGGATCTCGGCGCCGCTCCCCGGGAGCGCGTCAATCCGACGAACTCGCCGCCGATCACTACCAGCCTGGAAGCCTACCGCTACTACTCACTCGGCGTGGAAAAAGCCGAGGCCTTTCATAATCGGGAAGCCACGGAACTTCTGGAAAAAGCCATCGCGCTCGATCCGCAGTTCGCGATGGCTTACGCACGGATCGGCTACAACTACTGCGTCACATGGATCCTTCCGGAGAAGGCCAAGCCTTACCTGGAGAAGGCATTTGCTCTTTCCGGCCGGCTCACCGAACGCGACCGCCTGTACATCCACGCGTGGTATGCCGTCGCAAATCGCGATTACCCGGCTGCGGTGGAACGGTATCGCGCCTTGAAGGCTGCCTATCCCTACGAGACCGAGGCGTACGTCCAGTCAGGTGTGCTGCTGCGGGGCGAGGAACGGTATGACGAGGCGATTGCGACCTTGAAGCAGGGAATGGCCATCGATCCCGATCGCAAGGAGCTTTACAACACTCTGGGAGGCATTTACTCACAACAGGGACGCCACGAAGAGGCCATCGCCATGCAGCAACGGCATGTCGCGCTGGCTCCCCAGGAGGCCAATGCGTATGACAGTCTCGGCCTGGCATATTATTGGGCGGGGCGCTTCGACGACGCCGAAAAAGCCTATCGGCACTCGAGGGAGCTCGAGCCGAATTTCGACATCGTCATTTCCCACCTGGGAATGCTGTATGGCGCCATGGGGCGATACCGGGAAGCCATGGACTGGTTCCGCATGTACGCGAGCCTGGCTCCCACCGAGGTGCAACAGGGAGACGCGGCAATTTACATGTCGCAGCTCTACTGGCGTGTGGGCGATAAAGCTCACGCGATCGAAGAACTGTCGCGTGCCATGGCCGCACAACCCGACCGTCAGGTTATTCCTGTGAACATGGCCTTGTGGCGCGGCGACGCCCGCAACGCGGCAGCACTCTCGAAACATATCGCGGACGTAACCTACACGCACCGCGGCGCCAGGCCGCCGCTCAAACGCCACGAATTCTACCTACTCGGAGAAGTCGATCTCCTCCAGGGCAGGAACGATCAAGCCATCGAGCACTTCCGCGAAGCTCTGCGCCATTGGTCCGGGCTCGCCGTTCTCCAACTCGAGGAAGACTGTCTCGCCGACGCGTTTCTTCGACTGGGCCGGCTCGATGAGGCGATCGAGGAATACCAGCGGGTGTTGCGCTCGTTCCCAGGATCAGCGCTTGCCCGATACCATCTCGCCATAGCCTTCGCGCGGCGCGGGTACGCGGATCAGGCGCGTAAACAGTTCGATGCGTTCCTGGATGTTTGGAAACTCGCTGATTCCGACGTGCACGAAGTCAAGGCCGCCCGGGAATTTCTTCAGAGCGGAAAACTTCCCGGGATCTAGAATGCAGGCAAAACCGCCATATTCTGCCCCGGCAAGAAGCACGGTACCGCGAGGCAGTTCGGCGCCGTAGCGCTGCCGCAACAGAAGACCGCGTGGGAGTAGTTGACGTCGGGAGTCCGGCATAGGGTCTGCTTGGGGGAAGCGGCCTATACTTTCTGTTTCTGTCCAGCCATCGAGCCGATTTTGGAGGCAATTCGCCCTCCCGCGCTCAACACCATGAGAGCCGGCACTTGCGCAAGGAAAGAGGATCCTGGTAAGCATGATGCTTATCGGCGGGTGACGGCTCGGACTTCCAGCTTCGTTCCACAACCGCTTCGTTCCACAACCGCGGCCCATGCCGCCTGAATTTAGGCCGGCAGGACGCAATCATAGTTGCAACGAGCACAATGCGCACTGTCGGAATTCATCGAAATCGATCCACTTTCATCACTTCCACAACTTGCGAATCCATCTGCTCGTAGAGGAGATAGCGCTCATCGGGCGAAATACTAATCTGATACCCGATCTCCTTGTCGAGTTGGATGAGACGGCGGGTTTTGCGGCTTGCCAGGTCAAAGTAGTCGATTTCCCGGACCGATGGCAGCGGTACGAAATACAGTCCCCGTTTCCCCACGCTGTAAGAATCCGACATCGCCAGGACCGGTTTCGGGAACGGTGAGGAAATGGTGTCGGTCGAGGCATCGTCGATCGGGAGACCCCAAATCCACACCTGCCCCACGTGGACCTTGGCATAGTAAATCGTTCGGCCATCAGGGGAGATGCGAAGATTGTATCCGCCTTCCTCGGCCATTGGCACGGCTATGCCGCCCGAGGCCGGGGCCCTCCAAAACTGGCCCTGCTCATTAGATAAATAGATCCATTTGCCATCCGGAGACCACACCGCATTGTCCACCGCCGTGGTGTGCACCGGATGAGGCTCCAAGCCTGGCCCGTCCACGGCATAAATGTCACGCCGCCCGTTGACCACAACACGGAAGAGGATCTTCCGGCCATCGGCGGACCATCGGGGGGAACTAAGGTGGGCGGGATGAAGATGCGTCCACTGGACGATGTTGCTTCCATCGCTGTTCGCAACCCAAATCTCGCTAGCGCCGGTGCGGGCGGATACGAAGGCGAAGTGCTGGTTGTCGGGGGACCATGCCGGAGTTGCGTTGCCGATCGCTGGATCGATGACGCGCAGCGGAGCGGCTTTGACCGGCAACGGCCCGGTCGCGTCGTGATCCAACGGAAGACGCCACACAGCGTTGGTGAGAAACTGTCTCGTATAGACCAGCGAAGCGTCCCGTCCAGGCGCAATTGCGGGATACCAGCCCGATTCTCCTACGCCCGCCAGGACTTGTGGTTCGGCCGCAGACGAAGGAGAGATGCGGCTCAGCCGGACGCTGTCGAGCGTGCCGGTACAAAAGACGATCTCGCGGCCATCGGGTGTCCATGCCGGCTGGGAGTTCCATGGCTGTGTCGTTGGCAGCCGCCGCGGCTCCCCCTCGGGTTGCAGTTCCTTCGAGAGGGGCAGGACGTACAGGTCACTCGATCCTTCCGCAAAAACCCTCGAAAATGCCAGCGTGCGGCCGTCGGGCGAGAAGGCCGGGGCGCCGTCGCCGAAAGGCTTTTTGAGGGTCGATGCAGTGGTCAAACGACGCAACTCACCAGTCTCTACTGACAGCAGAAACAGCCCAAAAGCGTCGCCCGCCGAGGGATTGTGAGAGATGACGAGCCACCGGGGGTCGGGAGACCATCTCAGGAAGGGGCCCACGCCCCACGCAATCAGTTGGGGAGTCCGGAGGTCCGCCACCTTGTGTTCAGCGCCGCCGACCGCCGGTATGGTAATGACTTCGGATCGCAACACGCCGATGTATCGCAGGAATGCAATAGTTTTTCCGTCTGGAGACCACGTCGGATTGTAGTCTGCGGCTTGACCGGGAGAGGTCAATTGCACCGCTGCTCCGCCGTTCAGGGGCTGAATGTATATCTTGCTGTCGCGGCCACCGACACTGCCCAGAACATAGGCCAGCCGCTTGCCGTCCGGAGAGAAGGTGGTGTCGCGCTTTACTCCGAACTCGGTTGCGAGAGGCACGGCCTCGAGCGGGGACAGGAATTTGCCTCCTCGATTCCAGAGAAGGAATGCGGACCAGCCGAGGGTGATAACTGCTGCCACCGCCAATGCCGGCATCGCCCAACGTCGGCGCAAGGGCGGCAGGAGAGAGCCACTCTTGTGCGCCGCAGCGGACTCTCCCGAGAATTGCGGAGACGCACCCCGCAATTCAAGTACCTTCGCCACCTCGGACGCGGCAGGTCGTTGGCGCGGTTCCTTCGCCAACATCCTCAGAATCAAGGCATCCAGGTGTGCAGGCACAAACGGATTCTGGGACGAAGGAACTGGCGGTTCGGACTGATTGAGGGCCTGCAGCGTCTCGAAAATCGATCCACGTTCAAACGGGTGAGCCCCGGTCGCCAGTTCGTAGAGCACGATGCCCATCGAAAACACGTCGCAGGCCGGCGAAGGCGCTTCTCCTCGCGATTGCTCAGGCGACATGTACCGCAACGTTCCGGCCGGCATGGTTGACTTGGAAGTGACGGAAGCCAGATCGCGAGCGAGCCCGAAATCCATGACCTTGACGAACCCGTCGGGCCGCAGCATCAGGTTCTCTGGTTTGATATCGCAGTGAACAATGCCACGGGCGTGGGCGGCAGCCATGGCGCGCGCGATCTGCTCGCCGATGTGCAGCACCTGGTCCACCGGCAACGGAGATCCGCACAACTGACGAAGCGACACTCCTTCCACCAGTTCCATCACGATCGCCAGCCGCGAAGTGGCATGGATGACTTCGTAAATGGTGACGATATTCGGGTGATTGAGCGCCGACGCGGCCCTGGCCTCGCGGATGAAATGGTTCGGCGGAGATCCCATTCCCGCAGACGGGGGCGCCAGCAATTTTACGGCGACCGAACGGCCTAACTCGGAGTCCCGCGCTGCGTAGACTTCACCCATCCCGCCTTCCCCTAAACGTTCGGTGAGGACGTAGCGGCCGACCCTTTGTCCGGCGCGATCCAGGGTATCGACCTTTTTGTTCCGGTCGAACATGGCGAGAACTTCGCCCTGTACCTGGGGGTCGTCCGTAGCGTTCTTCAGGAAGGACTGAAGTTGGTCGGGTGGAAGACTACTGCCGGACTGGTAGATTTCCCAGACGGATCGCCACTGCTCCTCGGTCATGCACTCATAGCTCTCTGAAGCCAGTGCTGGGCGAATTCCCAGTGACGCGCCACAGTTCGGACCGAGCAACCCAGGCGCTGGGCGATCTCTTCGCGCGACAGCCCCTCGAACGCTTTCATCTCCACTACCAACCGCAGTTTGGGGTCAACTGCGCCGAGGCGGCTCAATAAACTCTCGATTTCATCCAGGTTTTGCTGGCTGGACGCAGCCATGTCGAGGGCGGCGTCGATCTCAACCTTGGTCACCCGTTGGGGCAGCGGACGGGAATGCTGGATGAGCAGCCGTTTCATCAAGAAGGCGGCCAACCCGAAAAACGCTTTCTTCTCGTTGTCGTTGAGTGTGGACTCTGGGGGAAGCGCTTTGATCCGCATCAACTCCAGGTACAACTCGTTCACCAGAACGGTGGGCTGCCAGGTATGGTTGGTCCGCTCGCCTTGCATGCGGGCTATGGCCAACCGGCGCAGTTCGGGATAAAAAAGCTCCACGAGCTTGCCCGCCGCTTCCGGGCTGCCTCCGCGAAGTTGACCCATGAGGCAGTTGGGCGAATCAGGATTGTCTGCCCCTACCACGATCATTTATATTATCACCCGCTCTAAAAGACCGAATTTTTTGGCACACTCTGCCGGCCTCCTCTCACTCTGCTAATCAGCTACTCCCAACGGAATACCAGAAAGATGACTATGCAACTGAAACGACTACTCCAAATCGCCGGTCTCACGGCAGCGGTAGGCCTGACGCTCTTTGCGGCCGATCACGGAACGGACAATAACGGCAAGGATACGGTGCTCTACGTCTGGGCTGGCGATCAGGCCCGCGTCGCACCGGATTTTCTAGCCGTCATCGACTTCGATCAGAACTCCGCCAATTACGGGAAGGTGATTACCACGGTTCCGGTGCCGCCTCCCGGCAACGTGGGCAATGAACCCCATCACTGCCATCTCTCCGCGGACCAGAGGATTCTCGGCTGCGGAGGGCTGCTCAGCCTGCTCAAGGGTCAAAACGGAATCTTCTTTTTCGACGTCACCGACAAAAGGAATCCGCGTTTTCTGCTCTCGGCCAAGGCCGTCGAATCCAGCATTACGGACGACTTTCTGCCCACACCCGAAGGCGGTTTCCTCATCACACAGATGGGCGCCGCGGATGGTACCTCGCCCGGCCGCGTTGCCGAATTCGACGGCTCCCTGCATTTTGTGGCGAATCACTTCGGCACGTTGTCTCTGTTCCAGGAGTGGCCCACGTCGCCGCCGCTCGACGGCTTCAACCCGCACGGCATCTCCGCGCGGCCGGATTTGAACCTGATGATGACTTCCGACTTCATCCTGCCCGCCAGTACCCTGAACGCGGTGGCTGGAAATCCGGTGCTTCGCGGATCGGTACGCATCTGGGACTACAAGAAGCGGCTGATCACCAAGACCATCGATATTTCATCGCCCGACGACGGCCCCGCACTCGGCACTATGGATGTGAAGATGATCCCCAACGACCCCCGCGGCTTCGGATACTCGTCGGGGATGTTCGACGGACATATCTACCTGATCGACCCAGTGGCTGGAACCGCCACCGCGGCGTTCGATTGCGAGACGGTCACTCCGCACGTCGATACCCCTGTGACCGGCGGGATGGGACAGCTTCTTGCCATTCCGAAGGTAGGCAACCGGCTGATCTTCGGCCTGTTCCAGGCCGGCCAGGTGGGCATGCTGGACACCACAGACCGGGCCAATCTGAAGCAGCTCTCGGTGGTGAGCTTCGGCAAGGACACGGGTCCGCACAACCTGGTGCTCAGCAACAACGACGACCGGCTGATTGTCTCGGACTACTTCCTGAATGAGGACGATTTCGGAAAGATCCACTTTGAAGGCGACCACAAGGTCCGTGTCATCAAAGTCGGCGCTAACACGCTGACCGAAGATACGCGATTCCACTTGGACTTCAACACCGCCTTCCCGACGGGTCCGGCTCGGCCGCACGGGCTCGCCAGTAAGTAGGATCTGACATGGCCAAGCGCTGGTTCGCAGAGTCTTTGGTTCTCGCGCTGATGGCGGCGGGCTGCTCGGAAGCTCCGCCGCCCCAGCAGCGTGTGCTCTATTACTACGACCCGATGCATCCGTCGTATCACTCGGACCGGCCCGGAATCGCTCCGGATTGCAACATGAAGCTGGTGGCGAAGTATGTTGGAGAAGACGCCCCCGACCATGCCATTCACCTCGCCCAAAACGAGGAGGGCATAGCCGGCATCGCAACGGCGCAGGCGACCGAGGGCAGTGGAAACCGGGAAATCCGGGTCCCCGGACGCGTCCTGCCGGCGGAGTCCCGAGTGTACAAAGTCTCCATCGGGGCGGATGGCTGGATTCGACAGGTATTCGCCGCCGAGACCGGCGCCACCGTATCCCAGGGGCAACCGCTCGCCCGGTACGTCAGCCGCGACGTTTCAACGCCGCAACAAGGCTACCTTTATGCGCTGGATGCGGTGGATCGAGTGCAACGAACGCAAGGGCACACCGAGGAGCAGCTCGCGCAGGCCATGCGACAGCTCAATCTCGCCCGCGACACCCTCGCTCAACTCGGGATGGACGAGACACAAATCGCCGAAATCGGCCGGACCCGCATCGAGAGCCGGGAACTGACGCTCACGGCCCCCGGTTCCGGAGTGGTTACCGTGCGCAACGCGGCGCCAGGCATGCGATTTTCGAAAGGCCAGGATCTGTTCGAAATCGCGGCCATCGATTCCGTCTGGGTTGACGCGTCTGTGTTCCCCGCCGATTCCGCCGCGCTGGCGCGCCTTGATTCCGCCGTGGTCGTCGCGCCCGATGGCACACGCATCCCGGCACGGCGCGCCCCTTCGGTCGCGCAGTTCGATACCGAAGGCGCGGATGCCGGCGCCGTCGCGTCCCGCATCCGTCTGGAAGCCGGCAATCCAGCCAGACGCTTGTTACCCGGTATGTACGTCACCGTCTTATTCGAAATCGCCACGCCTCGAGGACTCACTGTACCCGCGGAATCGGTGGTGGACTCCGGATCCGGATCGCACGTCTTCGCGCGACGGGGTGACGGCGCCTTCGAACTGCGCCGCATTGCGACTGGATGGCGCGCCGGTGGTCTGGTACAGGTGCTGGAAGGGCTCCGGCCCGGTGAATCCGTCGCGCGATCGGGGGTCTTCCTGCTGGATTCGGAGACGCAGATCCGGAGCGGTGAGGTACTGCAGTGATTCGTGAGCTCGTCGAGTTCTCGATGAAGCGTCCCGGAGTGGTGGCCGGTCTCGCTGCCGCGCTGGCGCTCTTCGGATTTTCCGCGGCGCGCAGCCTGCCCAAGGATGCGCTGCCCGAAATCGGCGAGACGCAGGTGATTGTCTATTCCGAGTGGGAACGCGACCCGGCGCTGCTGGAAAGCCAGGTGACGAACCCGATCGTCACCCATTTGATGAGCCTGCCGCGGATGAAGACCGTGCGCGGGATCAGCGATTTTGGCCGCTCGTTCGTGTACGCCGTTTTCGAAGACGGCGCCGACCTCTATTGGGCTCGCAACGCCGTCCAGCAGAAACTCGTCGAAGTCGGCTCCACCCTGCCCGCCGGCGTGAAGACGCGGATTGGCCCTGACGCGACCGGCCTGGGGTGGATCTTTCAATATGTGGTGGTGGACGCCAGTAAAGGGCGGAGCCTGGCCGATCTTCGCTCCGTTCAGGATTGGTACATTCGTCCGCATCTGCGCTCGGTGCAGGGTGTCGCCGAGATCGCCACTATCGGCGGCTTCGAGCGGCAGTATCAGGTCGCCCTCGATCCCGTCCGCCTGCGGGCCGCGCGGCTCTCCATTCAGCAGGTGTCCGATGCCGTTCGCGCCGGCAACACGGAGACGGGGGGACGTCTGCTCGAGTTAACGGGAGCGGAATACATGATCCGCGGACGGGGTTACGCCAAGTCGGCCGAGGACATTGCCGATACCGCGATCCCTGGAACGCAACTCCGCCTCCGCGATGTTGGCGCAGTCTCACTCGGACCCGAAATCCGCCGCGGCGCCGCGGATTGGAACGGTTTGGGCGAAGCCGTCTCCGGAATCGTGGTGATGCGAGAAGGCGCCAACGCCCTCGAGACCATCCGGCTGGTGAAACGCAACCTCGCGGAGATCCAGCCCGGACTGCCGGAGGGCGTCGAGGTGCGTCCGGTGTACGACCGTTCGACACTGATCGAATCGGCCGTCTCCAGTCTGCAAACCACGCTGGTCGAAGTGGTCGTCACCGTCGTGTTGGTGATCGTTCTGTTCCTGGGAATGGTCCCGGCGGCCCTGATTCCGATCGTTACCATCCCGGTGGCGCTATTGCTGGTGGTGGCGGCCTTCCGCCCGCTCGGTATCTCGCTGAATCTCATGTCGCTGGGCGGGCTGGCGATTGGCGCGGGCGCCTTGGTGGACGCCTCCATCGTCGTGGTGGAACAGGCGCAAAAGCGCATCGAGGAGTGGCAACTGGGCGGGAAGGGAGGCTACCGCGACGCGATCACAGGCGCCGTGCTCGAGGTAGCACGCCCGGCATTTTTCGCCCTGATGGTGACCTCGGTTGCTTTTCTGCCCGTGCTCGCTCTGGATGGACGCGACGGCCGCCTGTTCCATCCTCTTGCCTGGGCGAAGAGCCTGACCATGGCCGTTGGCGCCTTGCTCGCCATAACGCTCGATCCGGCGTTACGCCTGTGGTTGGCGCGCATCGATCGCGGGCGCCCGGTGAGGCCCGAACAGGAGCACCCGCTGAGCCGGTTCCTCATCGGCTGTTACGAACCGGTGGTGCGATTCGCGCTCCGCCACAAGGTGGCCGTAATCACCATCGCTGCGGCATCGCTGGCCTGCAGCGTTCCGGCGGCACTTCATCTGGGCAGCGAGTTGATGCCGGCCATCGAAGAGGGCTCGATCCTCTATATGCCATCGACGGCCCCGGGGATCTCGATCGCCGAAGCCACGCGGGTGCTGCGGACCACGGACCGCATCCTGACATCCTTCCCCGAGGTCGATCGGGTTCTCGGCAAGGCCGGCAGTGCGTCCACCGCAACGGATCCCGCTCCGCTCTCCATGTTGGAGACGATCGTCGTGCTGAAACCGCGTGACGAATGGCGCGTTGTCCCCAGGTGGTACTCGTCGTGGGCTCCGTCCTGGCTCGGCTCGCTGCTCCGGCACGTTTGGCCGGACCGAATCGGGGAACGCGAATTGATTTCGCAGATGGACAGTGCCCTTCATTTGCCGGGAGTTTCGAATTCCTGGACGATGCCGGTTCGTGGCCGCATCGACATGCTATCGACCGGGCTGCGCAGCCCGATTGGCCTGAAGGTGTCGGGACCCGACCCGGCCGGCATCGAACAACTCGCCGCGCGCGTGGCGTCTGTTCTGCGCGAGATGCCGGACACACTCTCCGCCTTCGCGGAGCGTAATCAGAGCGGCCGCTACCTCGACATCCAATGGGACCGGGGCGAGCTCGCGCGCCATGGTCTCAGCGTGGCCGAAGCGCAGGGGTCGGTGGACCATTCGATTGGGGGCGACCCGGTGACGACGATTGTGGACGGCCCCGCCCGTTATTCCGTAAACGTGCGCTATGCGCGCGACTTCCGGTCGGACGTGGAAGCGCTGCGTTCCGTCCTGGTGTCATCGGCCGACGGCGCCCGTCAGATTCCGCTCGGGCAGGCTGCGTCCGTGAGCTTCGTGAACGGGCCCTCCATGATTCGGGACGAGGATGGGCTGCTCACCTCGTACGTCTACGTCGATACGAAGGGGAACGATACGCGATCGTGGATTGGCCGCGCGCAGGAGCTGCTGGGGCGCCGCCTTGCTGTGCCGGCCGGCTACCACATGTCGTGGAGCGGCGAGTTCGAAGAATACGAGCGGACCCGGCGGCGGCTCGAGTGGGTGACTCCGCTCACCCTTCTGTTGGTATGCGGCCTGATCTTCTCGAACACGCGATCAATGGTTCAGACGGGGATTGTGCTGCTGGCTGTCCCATTCTCGTGCATCGGCGCGGTCTGGATGCTGTACCTCGCCGGGTATCATCTCAGCCTGCCCGTGTGGGCCGGGCTGATTGCACTGGTGGGCGTCGATGCGCAAACCGGCGTGTTTATGCTGCTGTATCTGAATCTCGCTTGGGCGGCCGCCACGCGGGAAGGACGGCTTCGCAGGACCCATGACATCACGGAGACGATCGTGCAGGGCGCGGCGCGGCGGATCCGGCCGAAGTTCATGACGGTTGCGACGATGTTCGTCGGCCTGGTTCCGATTCTGCTGGCTGACGGGACCGGTTCGGGCATGATGAAGCGGATCGCCGCACCTGTCATCGGCGGCCTGGCGACATCATTTTTGATGGAACTGCTGGTGTATCCGGTGCTTTTCGCGATTTGGAAGACACGGCGAGTTCCCCGAAAGACCGAAGCGTGCGCCCCGCTTGGGAAATCCACGGAATTGTTGGCACATTCCACCCACCCCGTCTCACTCTAATAAGAGGAGACCCGAAAGGACGACTATGTTACGCATTAACGACGAAGCTCCCAATTTCACCGCCGAGAGTTCGCAGGGCACGATCCACTTCCACGACTGGATCGGCAACGGCTGGGCGATTCTGTTCTCGCACCCGAAAGACTTCACGCCGGTCTGCACCACGGAACTCGGCTATATGGCCGGGATCCAGCCGGAATTCGAGAAGCGCAATTGCAAGATCCTCGGGCTTAGCGTGGATCCGGTCGGCAGCCATCAAAAGTGGGCTGCGGACATCGAAGAGACGCAGGGGCACAAGGTTAACTATCCGATGATCGGGGATCCGGAGTTGCAGGTCGCCAAGCTCTATGGCATGCTCCCGGCCGATGCGGGCGACACTTCCGAAGGCCGCACGCCTGCAAACAATGCCACCGTCCGCACGGTGTTCATGATCGGTCCCGACAAGAAAGTCAAGCTGATGCTCGTCTACCCGATGAGCACCGGCCGCAACTTTGACGAGGTCCTGCGCGTGCTGGATTCTCTTCAGCTCACCGCCAGGCATGCCGTATCGACTCCGGTGAACTGGAAACCCGGGGAGGACGTCGTGGTTCCCGCTGCCATGTCGGAAGCCGATGTGCAGAAGAAGTTCCCGAATGGGCTGAAAGTGCTGAAGCCGTACTTAAGACTGGGCGCACAGCCGGCATAAAGCTCTTATCTACGCGCATCCGAGGCGACGCACCACTCGAGAAGTTCACGCACCGGAAGTTCGGCACGGCGTGCGTGGATTGAACTAATGTCGACTTATAGGCGATGGAGCGGATCGGCGACGCAATTGTCGGGACGATCAAGCTCGAGGTGCAGAGCAGTTGTCAGACGACCTTGAGAGACGATATAGCGGTAGTTTTTGTCGTGCCGCTAAAAAATAGCGCCGCCGCTCGCCAGAATCGAATTGGTGGAAGTATCTTTCCTGCGCCGGCGCTTACCCTGCTGCGGAGTGCCTCTTTAGTGCGACCCTCGAAGACTTTTGGAGGCAGGTTGTCACTGGCACTCGTTGTGAAGCGGATTCGTCGGATCGGCGGGTCCTGCATTGCACGGAACCGCGCTCAGGTATTCGTATACCGCGCGTAAATCGTAGTCGCTCATGTTTCCATAAATGGGCCACGACATAATCTGGAGCAGCGAGCCATCGAACGGAGCGGGAACGCAGTTGGCGGTTACGTTCCCCGCGACGCATGTAGGATGGAGCTTATCGAGGTCGACTCCGGTCCGCATGATCTGCAGGAACTGGTCAAAGGTGAGTCCGCCGGCCGGCCTTCCGGTCTTATCCGGCGTCAGATTGCGCGAAATGATACTGGCTGAACCAGGGATCAGCGGTCCGAAGTTGCGTCCGCCGCCCAGGTACGTAGCCGGATTGACCTGCTTCGTTCCAGAGGAGGGCGGGATGAGTTGATAAGGGTTGCCGGTGGGAGTGTACTGCGTCGGAGGTCCGGCGCTGTGGCAACCGTTGCAGTCGCCTTGCGCGTTAACGATGTAGCTGCCCAGTCCCACGAGCGCCAGGTTCTTGCCGACCAGATTCAGCGTCACTGGTGCGATCTCGAAACCCTTGCTGATCTTCCTTTCATCCTCGCTATTGAACGGGTTTTGGGCTCGACCTTGAGAAACGAGAAGGCACATGCCCCCGAGGCCGACTGCAACCGTTACGGCTAACGCAGTTGAGAGCGATCGTTTTCTAGTCACGTGAATCCTCCATGCTGCTTTTTAGGGGATCTGGCGACCGCGCCACATCCCTAAACCCGAAGAGCGCTGCCACTAAATGCGAATCTAGCCGCCGTGCTCGTTTTGGTGGACTAGCACGGCGTACGTGGCATTATCCCTGCGCATTTCCCCATCCGACAATTCCTTTTCAAACTGGAACCCTTCGCCTCCATGGATGCACGGACCAGAGATGGGGAGGTCGCCATCCGCATATACTATCAAAGCTTCTTCCGCGCCGCCGGACGAAAACTCAACATTTTCGCGGTGACCCACGCTGGTGAGCATCTGTCGTCCTTAAAAAAGGGACTGCATGAGGCTGCACCTAGATTCGCGTCGGCCGTGCCCAGTTTAGCTTGCGGAGCTGAGCGAAAGGCCTTGAAAAAACCGCGTTGCCCTCGAACCCGACGGAGCGACGCCTGTCGGAGGCTTGTCAGCAGGTAGTCCTACCGGCGAGTGCGCGAAAGGCCGCAGTCAACTCCTGCGGAACAAAGCCAATATAATCGTAAGGTGCTACCCAGCGGTGGCGACGCCCGAGATGACCGACCGAGAGACGAGATTCCGGGGCATGCCGAAGTTGCGCGAGATTCCGTCAGGATGCATCTCGAGAAAATAGTCGCCAGCGCGCTGTTCGTCAATTCTCCCCAACTTTGCCGGTTTCTCCGCTTTGTCGTGGAACAGGAGATCAACGGGCAAGGGGGGCAGCTTAAGGAATATCTGGTCGCAACCGCGGTGCTCGGCAAAAACGAGGCATTCGACCCGCGGATCGACACCGTCGTCAGGACGGAGGCCCGGCGCCTGCGACGCAAACTGGCGGAGTACTACCAGGCGGAGGGCGCCGCCGATTCCATCGCGATCGAACTACCGAAAGGCGGCTACCGTCCGATTTTTCGGAAGGTGGCGGAAGAGCCAATCGCCGCCGCACTCCCTCAGGGCCCATCTTCCGAGATTGCGCTATCGCCTGAGGTGGCCGGTTCCGGAAAAACAGGAAACGTGTGGTGGGCGGCCATGGGACTTCTGGCCGCAGGGCTTGCCGGATTTTGGTTCTGGATACACCGTGGGGAACATCCATCGCAAGCTACGCATCCCCCTTCCATCGCCGTGCTGCCGCTCGAGAATCTGTCCGCTGATCCCGAACAGGAATATTTCTCCGATGGGATGACCGACGCCTTGATCACCAGTCTCGCCTCGATCCCCGGCATGCGCGTCATCTCCCGAACGTCCGTCCTGCAATATAAGCGGGCAAAAACACCGCTGCCCGAGATCGCGCGTCAGCTTGGCGTGGATTACGTCGTCGAGGGAACGGTACTGCGCGCCGGAGAGGTTGTCAGGATCACGACCAAGCTGATCGCGTTCCCGAAAGAGCGGCACATTTGGGCGGAAGCCTACGACCGCGAGCGGAAAGTTGCGCTTGCCATGCAGGCGGAACTCGCGGGGACGATCGCCAGCCGGATCGACATCCACGTCAATCCGCCGGCACGTACGCCGGAAACCATGGCTGTCAACCCAGAGGCGCAGGACAACTATTTGAAGGGCCGTTACCACTGGTACACGCGCCGCCAGGACGGACTCCTGCAGAGCGTGCAATTCTTCGAACGGGCGATCGCCGCCGAGCCGCGCTATGCCTTGGCGTACGCCGGCCTCTCGGACTCGTACTCCGTACTCTCCGGACGAGCCACCGGACCCGACCGCAAGGATTTGATGGACCGGGCGCGACAGGCCGCGCTCAAGGCGCTTGCCCTCGACGAATCGTTGGGGGATGCTCACGTCAGCCTGGCAGTCAGTTCCTGGGACTGGGACTGGCAGCAAAGCGAACGCGAGTTCCGCCGTGCCCTTGAACTGAATCCGGGCGATTCCACCGCTCATCAATGGTACGCCGGTCTGCTGACGCAAACCGGGCGGCCCGAGGATGGAGTGATCGAAGCTCGTAAAGCTGTGGAGTTGAGCCCTATGTCGCCTTCTCCCTTCCAGACGCTTGGTTGGGCGCTGTACATGACGCGGCAGTACGACCGGTCGATCCGGCACTTTCTGCTGGCCATCGACGCTTTTCCAGACTTCGTTCAAAACTACGCCGGCCTCGGTTTGGCTTATGAGGCCAAAGGCATGCACCGGGAAGCCGGCGAAATTCTGAAAAAGGGGGTGGCGCTCACCCAAGGCGCGCCGCCCCTTGCCGCGCTGCTGGCTCATGTTCACGCCGCTGCGGGCGAAGGCGCCGAGGCGAGCCGGCTGCTGGGACAGTTCCGCCAACGTGACGACATTACCCCGGTGGTAATGGCCTTGTTGTCCATGGACACCGGGAACAGGGATCAGGCATTCGCGTGGCTGGACCGGGGCGTGGAAGAGCACTCGATGTTTATCGACGAGCTCAAGGTAGAGCCGTTGTACGACAGTCTGCGGACGGATCCCCGTTTCACAGCCCTCCTGCGCAAGATGCGCCTGAGCCAATAGAATCAACACGTGCGGGACTGAGATCACCGTGATCTCACGGTAGAATCCGGTGAGGACCGCGGCTGGGAATGCTACGTTGCCGCATGGTCCTTTGCGGAGAACAATGGTTTGTCTGGGTGGCGTTGATCGCCGTCACCAATTCCGGCTCGCTTACAGCGCAGCAGAGTGACACCCCGGTATTCCGGCCCGAGATTCCCCGGGTCTGGCAGAGTCAGGAGCTGGAGCGCCTGGAGCTGCCGTTATCGCAGCCCGCCTACTCGCCCAGAGCCGTCCCCGAAGAGTATTACTACCGGATTCCCGTGCTCCCCATCTACAAGAGTTATCCGGTCTACGCACCCGGGCGCGCACCCTCCGGCTACATGGAGCGCTTGAAACAGTTGAAGCCGGAAGTCGTGTTCGACGCGAGGAAGCTCATCACGAAAGAGGATTGGATCCGGGCCGGCGAGGCCGTCTTCGACGCCGCGTCGGATTACGAAATCAATGTGTCCTCTGAAGAAGTGGCCGACCCCGCGTGGTATGCCGCCACCGGAATCCCGGTCGCGAAGGATGGAACGATTCCCTGGGTGCGCTATGTTGTCCGCAAAACGGGAAAGGTGGAAGTCGGGAACCTCTCATGCGCGTTCTGCCATACGCGCGTGCTGCCTGACGGATCGGTGGTGAAAGGGGCGCAGAGCAACTTTTCGTTCGATAAGGCCATCGCTTTTGCCGATTCCCGAAGAACCAAACCGGAGACCGTTCGCAATAACATGCTGGGGCTATTCACCGTTCAATGGCTGCCGGGAATGCAGCGCCGGCTCGAAGGGATGACAGTGGCGGAGATCAATGCCGCCCACGAGTCGATTCCCGCCGGTGTCTTCGCGCGCAACCGTTCCAGCCTGTTCTATCCGCCCGCGAATCCCGATCTGATCGGGGTGAAAGATCGAAAGTACCTGGACAAGGCGGGACTGGTGGAGCATCGCGGCATCGTCGATCTGATGCGCTATGCGTCGATGGCGCAGAACACCGATTTCCTATCCAGCTATGGCGGCTTTATCCCCTCTGGCGATGACAACTTCACGAAGCTGCCGGCGCCCGATACGCAGGCACGGTTCAGCGACGAACAACTCTACGCGCTGGCTCTGTATCTTTATTCGCTGCAACCCCCGCCGAACCCCCATCCATTCGATGCCGCCGCCAAGGCGGGAAAAACCGTGTTCGAGAGAGAGGGTTGCAGCGGATGTCATCCGGCGCCGGTTTACTCCAACAACAAACTGCTACCGGTCCGCGGCTTCAAAGTACCAGCCGATCATCTTCGCCGGTACGACATCCTCAATGTGCCGATCGGGACTGATCCGCGGTTGACGCTCGATACCCGGCGCGGCACCGGGTACTACAAGGTTCCCTCGCTGCGCGGAGTCTGGTACCGCGGCCCATTCGAGCATAACGGGTCGGTAGCCACACTGGAAGACTGGTTCGACGAACGCCGCCTCCAAAACGGCTACGTGCCCACCGGTTTTATCGGCTACGACGTGAAAACCAGGGCCGTGCCGGGCCACGAATTCGGCCTTAAGCTCCCACCCGCCGACAAGAGGGCGCTCATCGCCTTTCTCAAGACACTGTAATGCCGGATCAATGGAATCAGAGGATTGCCGGGTCAGATCACGGTGAAGTCACCTCAAATCTCTGCCATCCGGGCGGCCCACGCGGTTAGGGTCGTGACATGGAACCCACAACATCATTCCCGAAGCGGCGGGTGGCTTCGTTGTACGCGGCCCTCGCATTGTCAGTGGCTGCGGGAATCGGAATGGCCCCAGCGCAGACCGTATCGCAGGGCCGCCTGGACTTCCTCAAGTCCAAAGATCCCACCATTGCCCTCTTCGCCAATACCTCCGCCGGCGGCGCGGGAAAAATCTATTCGGACGAGTTGGTGCTGCTCACCGGACTGCCGTCCAACCCCGCGATCTCGGCGAGGGTCGACCTGCTGGGCTCCAATAAGCCGAGGTGTCCAGGTAACTGCGGCGGGCTCCGCAACGTGGTGCTCTCGCCCGACGGAGACACCGCCCTGGTCTCATCAGACCCGCACGACAACATGGTCTCCTCGCTGTTTCTTCTGCGGAATGTGAAGACTTTTGCCCGAACCAAGGACCCCGCCGATTTACAGATTCGCGTGTTCACCGAAAGGGACTTCCCCCAGTTGGACAACGTCTCCGGCCTGGCTTTCGGAACGGATGGAACGTGGGCGGTGGTCAACACTGCGGGGCCAAGTCCGATCGATGGCTCCTATCGAACTGCGAAAGGGACCATTGTCCTGATCACCGGCCTGCCCGACAACCCGGTATTCTCCGCGCCGTTTCCGGTTCCTATGCATAGCCAGGGGAACATCGACCTCAGTTTGGACGGGGATACGCTGCTGTTGAACGATACCAGCGATTTTTCGGGAATCGCGAACGGCGGACCTCGATCGAATCAGATTGTCGTACGGGGTATCCGTCCCGGCAGCGCTCCCAGAGTCGCCGGCATTTCGAGTTTCTCCACTCCCATGGGTTTCCCGGCCGGGCCGCCACCGGTGAGGGATGCACGGCTCAGTCTGGACGGGCGATGGGTGATCGCGCCCATCCCGCTGGCAAGTCAACTGGATGGGCAGAAGTATGTGGCCCTGAATCAGATCGCCATTCTGGGTCCGGCGGGACGGGAGACTCTCCAGACCGCGCGGCTGATGAGCGACACCGACGGCGTTTCGGGCGGGCCGTTTCAGGCGGCCGTTTCGCCCAATGGAGACACCGCGCTGATCGCGAATGTCCTCGACAATGGTTCGGCGCAATTGCTCACTGGCCTGAGTTCGGGCGACCCGGCAAAGTTGAAGCTCACTCCCTTGCCGTTCCCGTTTTTCGGTCCCCCATTTCCACTGGGGCCTGCCGGTCCCGAAGTACTGGCGCCGCATGGGCAGCCGATTTTCACTGCCGATGGCGATAGCGCCGTGGTAGTGAACTGGCTAGCTCCCACCGTTCCCTTCACCGCGTCGCCTTCGCTGTCGTTCCTCACAGGGTTCGAGAGCGGCAACATCCGGGTCGCGGCCAACCTGACGGACCCTGCGCTGAATCCGGTAGATCAGCGTCAACAGATTGCGACTTTTCCGGCTGGACTGCTGGATTACATCAAGCTGTATCTGCCTCCGGGCGCCGACCGCGATGCCCTCATGAATGAGGTGAACCTGACCATCGATCGGTCCGATCTGGGACCGCTGCCCGATGGCGGCCTGCTGGTGAATTTCATTTACGACGTGGCGCACCGCGTCACCACAGGCACCTTGAAGCGCAGTCAAGCGGCAACGCTCCTCACCTTGGGCACGGCGGGGCTTCAATCGTTGTGGGGCCATACGGAGAACGTGCCCGCGGCCGGCTTCGGTTCCCGCGCGGTGGCGCCTGGCTCGATCGCCAGTTTGTCCGGTGAGCGGCTCACGTATGAGCGGCCGCCCGCCAGCAGCCCGGCACCCGCGCCAACGAGTCTCAACGGAGTTACCGTGACCCTTTTCGACAGCGCCGGCGTGGCGCGTGACGCGCCGCTGCTGATGGTTTCGAAAACTCAGATCGGTTACCTGGTGCCTGCGGGAATGGAACCAGGCAGGGCGACTGCACTGGTCCGCGACGGCGGAGATCCGATGGCTACGGCCACCTTCGAAGTGGAAGTGGTTTCTCCCGGTCTGTTCACCACGGGAGGCGCAGGCGTTGCGGCCGCCGCCGTCCAGAGGTTCAAGGCGGACGGATCGCAAACGGTAGAGCCGGTCACCGGGCCGATCGACCTGACTGGTACGGATCGCGTCTACCTGCTGCTGTTTGGCACGGGCATTCGCAATCGCAGCAGTTTGGCCGCCGTGAAGGCGAGCATCGCCGGAATGGACGTCGATGCGGAGTTCGCGGGGCCGCAAGGCCAGTTCGAGGGCCTGGACCAGGTGAACCTCCGTCTTCCGCCGAGTCTCGCGGGAGCGGGCGAGGTACAGGTTTCGTTGGTCGTCGATGGCCGCGAATCGAATAAGGTCACCGTTACCGTCCGTTAAGTTTCGCGAAGGAGCATTCATGAAACGAAGCATCCGAATTTTCTGCACTCTTCTCTCGGTGGCGGCTACGGCTTTGGCCGCATCCGCCGACGGAATCAGCGAACGCATCTACCAGGCGATACGCAACCACGATATGCCAGGACTGGAGAGCCTCACGAAGGGCCCCGCAGTCAATACCAAAGACCGGCGTGGAACCACTCCGCTGATGTATGCCGCCGCCGTGGGCGGCCTTGACGCGATGAAACTTCTGCTCCGGGCTGGCGCAGATCCGAATGCGAAGAACGAACTCGGCGCCACCGCACTCATCTGGGCCGCGGGCGATTTGGAGAAGGTCCGGCTGCTGTTGGCCAGCGGCGCCGGGGTGAACGCGCAATCCAAACTCGGGCGGACTGCCTTGATGGCGGCGGCGTTCGTGGACGGCAATTCGGAGGCGGTCGGACTGCTCGCCGCGAAAGGCGCGGCCGTGACCCTCCGGGACTCGGCTCATGCGTCCGCGCTTTCCATCGCCGCAACCGGCAACGACAGCGCTACCGTGGCGCTGCTACTGGGGAAGGGCGCGGATCCAGCCACAAAGGACGCGCTGGGATTCACGCCACTCTACTATGCCTCCATGAACGGAAACGTGAAGTCGTCGAGCCTGCTGCTGCAACATGGCGCCGATCCCAACGCCGTTTCCGGCAAGGTCATAATCAGGGTGAAACACGGCCCGTTTCTGATCGGTCTGACCCGGCCTCTCCACGAGGCCACTTCGTATGGTGGCGCTGAAACCATTCACGCGCTCCTGGATGCCGGCGCCAATGCCAATGCCCGCGACTTGCGCGGCGTGACGCCGCTGACGCTGGCCGTCGCCAACGACCGGCCCGACCTGGAAGTGATTCGGCAGCTGCTCGCGAAAGGAGCGGATCCGCGGGCCAAATCCATGGACGGCGAGGACGCAATCGATTGGGCTCGCAAGTTCCGGAACCCCGCGGTGCTTTCCCTTCTCGGCGTCGCGGAAAACAGCACGGCTCCGGCTCCTTCGACCGCAAAGGGAAATCGGTCTCTCCTGACTTCGGTGGAACAGAGCATCGCACTTCTGCAGCGGACCGGTGCGGGCTTCCTGAAAGAGGGCGGGTGCTACGCCTGCCACGCTCAATACTTGACCGGTATGGCAGTCCGGGCCGCCCGAGACAGCGGCGTCGCGGTAGATGCCGGCCTGGAAGCGGAAAGCATCAGAGGCTCGCTGGCCCTCCATGGTTCCGAAGAGCAGGGCATGTGGCAGATGGTAGAGCCGTCTGGCGGCCAGGACACCATGATGTACGCGCTCTCCCACATGAAGGCCGGCCGTGTGGAACCCAACCACTTGACTGATGCCATAGTTCATTACCTCTATTCGGCGCAGCACCAGGACGGCCAGTGGCTCTCTCCCGGTGACCCCCGGCCCCCCATCGAGGACGGCACCTTCTTCACCACCGCCATGGGGCTGCGAAGCCTGCAAATCTACGGTATCCCGTCGCAGAAGGCGCAGTTCGACAACGCCATTCAGCGGGCGGCCGCATGGCTGAGGAACGCCCAGCCTCTGTCCACCACCGATCGCACCTTCCAACTCCTCGGCCTCCGGTGGGCCACCGGCGAGGTTTCGCAAGAACGACTGACCGGCCTGCTCCAGCTTCAGAAAGCAGATGGCGGATGGGCGCAGACGGCCTATCTGGCGAGCGACGCCTACGCTACCGGGCAAGTGCTCTACACTCTCCACGAACTCGGCGTTGCCGCGAACGATCCGGCTTACCAACGCGGAGTTGCCTATTTGCTGAATACTCAGGAGACGGACGGTTCATGGCATGTCCGTAGCCGCTCACCCAAGATCCAACCCTACTTCGAGAGCGGATTTCCCCACGGTGGCGATCAATGGATCTCTACTGCGGGGACGGCCTGGGCGGCCATCGGCCTGGCCTATGCGATTCCGAATCCCTCAATAACGAATCCATTCTGAGGCCGGAGAGACGCATGCGATCCACAGCCATCATCGCGTTCCTGTCCTTAGCCGGGGCAGCCGCGCAGCAACCGCCCCGGAACGAATCGATTCCACCGCGCACCTGGGATTCTCAAGCCTTGGAGAATTGGGCAACGCCGCTGGCGGGGGTCAACTTCCGTCCCGGCCATTTCTCCGAAGACGAGTATTACCGCACGCCCATCGACAACTACCGGACGTACCCGGTATACCTGCCGGAGAAGGAGCCGGCCGGTTATTGGGATGAACTCCGCCGCAAGCAGCCAGAGCCCCTGATTCAACCGGGCCGGCGCGATCCGGCGTTCAATTGGATCGCAGCCGGCAAGCGGGTGTGGGACGAGATCGACGTTCCCATCTTCCGTCTCTACGATGCCGAGTCGATCTCGATGGTCCGGTCCGCCGAGTACATGCGCAAGAATCGAGACAAAATTGTGATCCTCGCGGATGGCACGTCGGCCATCTACCGGTGGGTGGTCACGCCGCGTGGAATGGCACTCAGCGTGACTGCATGTTCCTCATGTCACACTCGCGTGCTCCAAGACGGAACCACGTTGGCGGGTCCGGGGCTCGCGCGCCTGACCAGCGATCCACTGTTGGATCGTACGCTGAACCGACTGTTGCTCACCACCTACGCCGGTGACTCCCTGCCCATCTCCCTGTACCGGCAATTCGGCGTACCGTGGCTGCCCGGCGATGTGCACGGGAAGCTAAAAACTATGTCGGGTGGCGAGATCGCGCGGTTATTCGAGGCACTGCCGCCCGGGGTCTCGGACCGTCCCAACGGCAGCGTCTTTTATCCGACCAAAATACCCGACTTGATCGGCATTCTGGATCGCAAGTATATCGACCATACCGCAACCCACCAGCACCGCGGTTCGGGCGATCTGATGCGCTATGCGGCGTTGGTGGAGTTCAGCGACTCCATGGACTTCGGTAGCCATCGGATGTTGAGCGAAGGTCAGCGGAAAATGCATGTGAGGTGGCCGGACGAGGCGCTGTATGCCATGGCGCAGTATATCTACTCTCTGCGGCCGCCTCCCAATCCGAACCCTAACGACGCTGCGGCGGCCGAAGGCGAAACTGTTTTCCGGGAGGTGGGTTGTGGCGTGTGCCATACCCC
>JADMIO010607106.1_pt1 | contig 32317 bp, 27 predicted proteins | sample 8958161 | NCBI WGS metagenome assembly JADMIO01 (sample SAMN16585339, study PRJNA669376) | soil metagenome | isolation source: Crop rotation soil | place: USA: Cullars Rotation, Alabama | collected 2011
TCGGCCCTTGGGCGGGCAGACCTTTTGCCGCCATGAAGGTCGCCCACGGAAAGCCGGGCGCGGAGGACGCGAGCTGCCCGGCGGTCGACGGATTGTATGTCTTGTCGGCGTCGCGGCTCTCGACGGCTGTCCATTGAGCTCTGGCGATCTCGGTTTCGAGGGCGACTACGGCGTCGGCGCGAGCCGCAACGGTCTGGCTATTGTGGTCACCGGCCAGCGTCAGCATCGTGTTCAGGTACTTGCGATAAGCTTCGCGCGCCGCTGCGAGGGCAGGGTCATCCCTAAAGTAGTAGTCGCGATTCGGCATGGCAAGGCCGGATTGCGTCACGGCGGCCACGTAGCGGGTCGGCTCCTTCGCGTCGGCGGCAATGCCGACCGCAAACGGGCCGTCGACGGGAACAGCAGGATTCCCCATTGCGCGAGCGACCTCGTCGAGCGAGTTCAGCCCAGCGATGGTGTCAAGATCCTTCTTCGCCGGCGCGAGACCATTCTGTTCAATCGCGGCGGTGTCGGTATACGCGAGATACAGATCGCGGATTTGCTGTTCTTCCGCGTTCGGCTGCGCCTTCGTCTCGAGCCCCTTCACGATCTCCATCATTCGCTGTTCGCTGAGAATCGTAAGGTTTGGAAACGAGCCGGTCGCCGTCCGATCGGGCGGGATAACGGCGTTCTTGTACCAGGTTCCATTGGCGTAGTCGAAGAAGTCGTCGCCGGGCCTGACGCTCTTGTCCATGCCGGCGAGGTCGACGCCCCAGGTGCCGAAAGTAGGCTTCTGTGCAGCCGCCGCTTGCTCGAGTGCCGACGATCCCACAGCCGACAGCGCGACGGCGCCGATGAAGAGCGCGATCTTTCTCATGGCGCACATTATAGGTGTCGGCCTCGAGCCACGGCTGCGCTGCACTTCTGGTGGCGATCGACCGACAGATCGCAAAGCGGCGACGTCCGCCTCCATGAAGATTCTCCACATTGCCCCGGAACAGGGTGCCGCGTTGGTGGCGGCCACCACCATTCACGGCATTGCGCAAGATTGCGCGCTCACGCGAGCCCAGACACCGGCCTCCGCCCTTGAGTGGCTGCTGAGTAACCGCGACACCGCGGCGGTCATCGTCGAGATGCAGGCCCAGAGCTGCGCCTCCTTTGTCCAGGAACTTCGCGCGCTCGGTCTGACGACCCCGTTGGTGGTTGTGGCGGGATCCAAACGACTCGAATCTGCGCTCGCCGTACTCAATTCCGGCGCTGACGGATATGTCGTAGCCGGCCCAACGCTAGAGGCCGATCTGCCTGGAATCGTGGCCGCGGCTATCGAACGCGAGCGCAGTCGGCGGGAACATCTCTCGCAGACACTGAACGATCTCAGGGATGCAGCGGCGGTGCTGTTGAAGGACATTCAGGGCCGCTACTCGGTCACCTTGTCACGCGAGACGAGGATCTGCCTGCGGCTGCAGGAGAGACTCTTCGAGCTCGAGGCGCGTGAAGCGGAGTACGCGGCGAGACTGGCGGAGGGCGCCGAGTCGAGCAGCAAACTCGCCGCCGAATTGAGTGTTGCAACTGCGGCGCTCGACGAGGCGCGACAGGCTCGCAAGGCCGACGCGGTCGCCGCGGCCCGGCATCTTCGCCGTCGCGAGTCGGAACTTCGCGCCGACCTGGCTGAAGCCGTCGCAGGTAGAACTTCGCTCGAGAAAGCGCTGGCCGAAGCGGAAGCGGCCCATCAGGATACCCGGCAGCGTGCCGCGAACGCGCGTGCCGCCGCGAACGACCGTCAGTCAGCGCTCGAGGACCTGCTCACTCATGAAACTGACAAACGCACCAGTCTAGATCGCGAACTTGCAGCGGCCGAGACCGCGCGTCAGGAGGCCGACCGGCGGCACGCGGCGGAGCTCGCGGAGCTCCAGGGGCGATACGAGGCCGTCGTCGAGGAAAGCGCCGCGGTCCACGCCGCGTTCGCGCGGCAGCAGCAGGAAGTCGCGTCCGCCTTCGAGCAAGCCAACCAGGAGCGCACCGCGGAGGCGGCCGCCGCCGCCGCGCGGATTGCCAGGACGGAGGCGGAGCTCGGCGGTCGCCTTGTCGAAGCGACGGCTGCGAGGCGCGCGCTCGAACGCACGCTGACCGAAACCCAGGCAGCGCAGCGGCACGCAATGGATCGCGCCGCCGCTGATCTGGCGTCTGCCGCAGCACGTGAGGCAGCCCTCGACGACCGGCTCGCTCGAGAAATGGAGAGAGGCCGCAGCCTCGAAGAGCAACTCGCCGCCGCCGAAACGGCGCGATTGAATAGCGAGAGCCGGTACGCCTCGGAACTCACGGCCGCGCGGGCAGACCTCGCCTCATTTCAGACACGACACGACACCACCGTCGCGGAGTATGTAGTCGCGGTCGCCGTCTTGGAGCAGAGTCTGACCGAGGCCGCCGCGGCGCATCGACAAGCGGAAGACCGCGCCGCCGCTGCTCTGGCAGCCGCGTCGAGGCGCGAGGCGGAACTGGCCGATCGGCTCACGAAGGAATTCGACGCGCGGGCCGAGGTTAACCGGGATCTCACCAGCGCTCGCATGGAAGCGGCGCGCGGCCGCGATCGCTCGCTGCGCGTCGTCTCTGGTTATCGTCGATGGGTCGCCGAGCAGAGAGCGCAGTTCGAGGCGCAGCTCACCGCCGAGCACGACAGCCGCTTGCGTGCGCAGGCAGAGCGGCATCGGGTAGCGGAGCAGGACTCGCAAGTGTCCCTCGCGAAACTCGAGGAGACACTGAGGCAGGCGGTCGACGCGAGCGGATCCGAGATTGCGCGGCTTCACCACCAGGTCGACGCGCTGCGTCGGGAGCGTGACGCCGCCCGGACGCAGGCCGATGCGTTGCGCGGTGAGGCCGAACGTGTGCCGGATCTCCAGACGCAGCTCGAACGGACTCGGAACGAGAAGCGCCGACAATTCGAGCGCGCACCATACGCGCTGTGCTGCTGCTCGCCGAGCGGTGCGATCACCGACGCCAATCATGCGTTCGTGACGCTCCTCGGCTGCCGCCGCGTCGAAGAGTTGCGAAACACGGATTTCGTATCGGCCGCGGTCGACAGTGCTGGCGATCTGGGCTGGCTGCTCGAAAGAGCGCGGACGATGCGGAAGACAGAGACGGTCGAGACCCGCTGGAAGACCCGGGACGGCCGTCGACTCGTCGTTCGGCTGCAGGCGCTCGCCACCGCGACCGGATCGATCGACATCGTCGCGGAAGACATCACCGGTGTTCGTGCACTCGAGGACCGGCTCCGGCAGGCCCAGCGAATGGAGGCCGTTGGCCGCCTGGCCTCGGAGGTTGCCGTCACCTGCGACTCGCTGCTCAGCGACGTCGTCCGGGGGGCACACGAATGGCTGGCGAGGGGTGGCAGCGACGACGACGTGCGGCGGCACGCCGAACGCCTGGTGATCGACGTGACGCGAGCGGCAAGTTTTCTGCGGCAGCTCGGGATGTATGGAGAAGAGCAGGTGCGTGCTCTCCGGCCTGTCAGCACCCAACGCATCCTGCGGGATCTCGCGCCGGTGATGAAGCGTCTCCTCGGCGATCGGATCGAGCTGGTCCTGCCCAAGTCGGGCGGCTCGTTCGACGTCGATGTCGATGCGGAGCGTCTGGAGCGGGTTCTGATAATCGTGGCAGGGTACGCGCGCGAGCGGATGCCTTCCGGCGGACAGGTCAGGATTGATCTGGCGACGACTGCGGTCGGCCGCAGATTCGTCGCCAGGTATTCCAACGTCCGCCCAGGGGATCACGTGCTGATCACAGTCACCGAGTTGCCGGCAGCCGAGCTCCGCGGCGACACCCGGCGCGGTTCACAATCCGTCGACCACCCCGGGGTTGACCTCGGTGTCCTTCTCGATCTCATTGCCTCTTGCGGAGGCCATCTATGGCTGGAGGCGCAACCGGCAGGTAACATGGTGGTGAAGGTTCACCTGCCGAAACCTCCGGCCGCCACGGCGAGTGGTCACCGGAGCGGACGGCTGTCGAGGTGGTTCCGCGCTGCGTCCGCCGCCAACGTCGGCGCGTAGCACCCCTTCCTGGGAAAAACCATTCCCTCCATCTCCGGTCGTGCTTGGCGAGCACTGCGAGAGTTCGCGGGCGATCGAGTGGCGCGGGTTGTGCCTGCCGACCGGACCGGAGGACCTATGACATCGATCCGGCTGATGATTGCTATCCTGCTCGTCGGCACCGTCTCATCCGCTCACGCCGATCCGATTCCCACCTACCAAGTGACCCTGGCGACCATGCACATGGTCCCCAACACGGTGGGGGACAACATCAGATTCGCGTTTACCGGACCGGGCGTGGAGATCACCGGAATCGCCGGAATGGGTTGTTTCGATTGGTGCACGGGTCAGCCGATTCCGCTCGACACGCCGACCGCCACGAGCGAGATTTTTCTCTCGACGCTCGAGACACTGACGCTCGGCGGGACCAGCTTTTTTCCAACCGCGGCCTTCGTCGGGCGCTCGTTCTTCGACACAGCCGGCGGCCTTGTGCCATCCACGACGTTCTTTCCAGCTGATGCGACCACGCTCGTGAAGGTGACGCTGCCCACGAATGGCGGCTGGAGCTTCAACTTCGCGAGCACGACCGATCAAAGTGGCAACCCGGCGATGTCGTTCGTCGACGGCACGTTCTCAGCCGAAGCGCCGGTGGTCACACCGGAGCCCGCGACGCTCGGACTGATGCTCGTCGGCTCGGCTGGCCTGGGATGGTGGCGGCGACGTCAACAGCCGACCTCGGATCTCCGATCTCCCACCTCCGACCTCCGACCTCCCGCCTCCGACCTCCGGGTTTGTGACGAATGACAACACTTTCCTGATCAAATCCGTCACGGCGCGCTACCATGGGAAACAGTCCCCTGAATTGTGCATCGTGATGGAGGTCGTATCGTGAAGTCGTCATTACCCTGGGTCGTGGCGCTGGCTCTCAGCGCATCCGTGTTCACCGTATCCACCGCGTCGGCGCAGGAGTCGCGCTGGAATGCAGAAGCGTCCGTCGGCTGGGACGTCAATTTGAGTGGCGATTTCCTCTCGTCGGGTATTGGCACGCTGAATGGCGTGCCGGTCGTCTTTCAGTCGCAGCCATTCGGCAGCGTCTACGGCACCGGCATCAACTGGACGTTCGGCGCGGGCTACAAGCTGGACGAACAGAATGAGATCCGGGCCGAGTTCGCGTTTCAGCGAGCCGGCGCCGACGCTGTGACGCTCGGCACCGCCGGTACGTCGACGCTGATGGCAACGTTCGACGACTATAAGGCGTCGAGCATCCAGGCTGGCTATCGACGCTACTTCGAGCCGCGCGTCGAGCACCTGCGTCCGTACGCCAGCGCCCTGTTCGGCGTGTCGATCATCAAAGAGATTGACGGCGTGTTCGCGGCGCCGGAAGCGGGCCTGGCACGCTACGCGACGGACTTGTACGACGGCACCGCGGCGCTGACCTTCGGGTTCGGCGGAGGCGCGCTGTACAAGATCAACGATCGTGTGGATCTGAACGGGCAGCTCCAGTTCCGCTACAACAGCGGGCTCTCCCAGATCGACGCGCTGCAGGGCACGGGCCTCGACAACGTCAACGACAAGAGCAGCCGCTGGACGATGCCGATCACCTTCGGCCTTCGCGTGAAGTTCTGAAACCGCGGCCGCGGCCGCACTGAGTTGACAGCCACAGGCCACGGCCACGGATCCCAACGGATCACACAGATAAGAAAGCCACAGACCACACAGACCTTCTGAGTGGTTGATCCGTGGCCGTCGCCGATCCGTGGCCGTGGCTGATGTCTTGCACTTCCGCGGCCCATGCGGCTGCGGTACCACCACAAGCTCGTCTTCTCGGTGCTGATTGTCTTCGGCCTGCTCGTGGTGCTGGTCGCGATCGCGCAGGATCAGGAAACGCTGAAGATCGAGAGTGCGTATGGCGCGGAGGATGCGCGCTTCCCACCATACCTCTCGACTCTGCTGGGGGCGGCGGCGTCGACAGGCAACACCTACCAGGTTCTGACCAACGGCGATCAGATCTTCGCGCCGATGGTCGACGCGATCGCGAACGCCCGGCGGCGCGTGAGCTTCGAGACCTACATCTACGAGAAGGGAAGCGTGGGCGAGCAGTTCACCGCCGCGCTCGAGCGCGCCGCGCAGCGCGGGGTACAAGTGAACCTCGTCGTCGATGCGATGGGCTCGAGCCGGATCCCGAGCGAGTGGACCGAGCGCCTGCGTCGCGCCGGCGCGCGCGTCGGCCTGTTCGGCAAGCCGGAGTGGTATACGCTCGAGGAGCTGAACTACCGCACGCACCGCAAGATTCTCGTCGTCGACGGCCGCGTGGCGTTTACCGGAGGCGTCGGCGTCGGCGATCACTGGCTCGGGCACGCGCAGGACCAGGATCACTGGCGCGACACCATGGTTCGCATCGAAGGACCGCTGGCCGGATTTCTCGAAGGCGCGTTCAACGAGAACTTCGCGGAGACCGCCGGCCAGGTCACGCCTGCGGTCGATCCCGAACCGGAGTCGGCGCCGCGGCTTCAGGACAGCGGCCTGGTGCTTCGCAGCTCGCCGACCGGCGGATCGAACGATCTGAAGCGCCTCTATCTCCTGGCGATCGGGGCCGCGCGAAAGACGCTCGACATCCAGTCCCCGTACTTCATCATCGACGAATCGTCGACGTGGTCGATCGCGCAGGCCGCCAAACGCGGCGTTCGCATCCGCGTGCTGGTCGAAGGGGATCTCACGGACGCCAAGCCCGTAAAGTATGCCAGCCGCGACTCGTACGACGCGCTCCTCAGCCAGGGGGTCGACATCTACGAGTACCAGCCCACGATGATGCACGCAAAGGTGATTGTCGTCGACGGGGTGTGGAGCATGTTCGGCTCGGCGAACTTCGACAACCGGTCGCTCGAGCTCAACGACGAATTGAACGTCGCGGTCCACGACCAGGCCCTGGCGGCCCGATTTCTGAGGGATTTCGAGGAAGATCTGACGCACTCCCATCGCCTGAGGCTCGAGGACTGGCGCCGCCGGTCGCCGCTCGAGCGCCTGCGCGAGTCGTTCTGGAGCTTCTTCGGAGAGGTGTTTTAATCGGACGCCGTTGATCTAACATCGTCTTCCTCCCGGAGAGGTAGGCGCATATGGACCTCGATCGACGGCAATTCCTGCGCGCGGCGATGGTCTTGCCCGTCCTGGGCACCCGGCAGGCGGCGGCGGTTCGGCATCAGGGCACGCGCGTCGTGCTCGATCGGCAATTCGCCCGCGTCACCCGCCTTGCCGACGGCGTCTACGCGACGATCGCGAATCCCGCCAAGGGACAGCAGTGCTACTCGAACGGCGGGATCGTTGTCGGACGCGACGCCGTGCTCATCATCGAAGGGCACCTGCAGTCGGCGGGCGCGGAATTCGAGATCGACGCCGCGCGCCAGCTCACCACCCGCCCGGTGATCGCCGCCATCAACACGCACTTCCATCTCGATCACACGTTCGGCAACGCCGCGTACGCCAGGAACCACATCCCGATCATGGCGCACGCGCAGGTACCGGCGATGATGAAGGAGAAGTACGCGCATTTGCGCGGGGTCGACAAGGCGGAACTGCTTCGTCCGCTCGAGAAGCAGATCGCCTCCGCGCGCCGGAAGGTCGAGCAGGATCGTCTGGAGACGGAACTCGGCCTGACCAAGTGGGTCCACCAGGTGATCGACGCGTCGGACATCGTCTATCCGACAGACCTGCTGACGCCGGCCGACTGTCCGAAGCGCATCGACCTCGGCGGCCTCATCGCCATCGTCGACATCCACGCCGGCCACACGCCCACCGATTTGATCATCCGCATCCCGCAGCGAGGCATCGCGTTCGTCGGCGATCTCCTGCTGCATCGCGGCTATCCGGTCGCGATCGACGCGGACATGCTCGCATGGCGGCGCGTGCTGACGCGTCTGGGGCGCGAGAGCGGGACGACGCGTCTGGTGCCGGGGCATGGGGCGATCTGCGGCCTCGAAACCGTCCGCGACCAGGCCGATCTCATGGACGATCTGCGGCGCCACGCGGTCAAGATGATCGAAGCGGGCACGAGCGTCGAGGAGGCGACTCGCCGCTACGTGGTGCCCGCCCGCTTTCGCGACTACGACATGCTGTGCTGGGGCTGGACGGTTGGCGGCGCGCTGCGAAGCTACTATCGCGGGTTGCAGAGCCGGGGCACGTCCTCGGTTTCCTGACCCCCGATGGAAATCACATCGGCGACCGTCACGGCGTTTTATCTCTTCGACGTCGCCGAACAGATCGACCTCACACGCCTGCGCACGCTGATTCGCGGCGGCGAGACCGCGCGGCTGACGTCGAAGTCGACGGCGCCGTCCTACATGCAGTATCAGACGCCGCCGGTCGTCGCCGACGGCGACATCCTCGACATCGCGCCCATCGACGGCTTTCGCGCGCGCGTGAAGTTCTTCGACTACGGCGTCATCTCGCTCGCGCTCACCAGGCCGTTCGCCGGCTCGTGGCAGGAGCTCGTCGCAATCAGCCAGCAATACATCGAGAACGACGCGCTCGAGCGGCGAGCCGAGGAGGCCGCTCGACAGGTGCTGGCGCGCTGCGCCGAGACGATGACGAAGACGCACGAGAAGTTCCTGTCCGAGGATTACCTGACGCTTGCCGTCACCGGCCTCGCGGTGCCGGCGACCGCGGAGCGGCTGGTGGCGGAACGCTCGCACGAGCTCGCGCTGTTGTTGAGGGGGGAGCGCGCGCCGCTCAGCCACCAGGAGGAAGAAGAAGTCCTCCGCAACCGGCTGTCGTATCTCGCCGACGACCTCGTGATCCCGACGTGGAACGGCGCGTTCATCTACGACACCGAGTCGGGCGCGGCGGCGACGCTGGAGCTGTGCGAGTTCGCGAACTCGCAGTTGCTGGAGTTCCGCTACTACGACGAGCTGCTCGACACCGAACTGGGACAGATTTACGCGACGCTGCAGAAGACATCGTGGTGGAACAGCCTCTCCGGCCGCGGATACATCAAGGCGGCGAACCAGCTGCACTCGCTCTTCATCGACGTGAACGAGATCACCGACCGCACCGAGAACGCGTTGAAGTTCGTGGGCGACATCTACTCCGCGCGCGTGTTCAACCTCGTCGCAGCGCGTCTTGGCCTCGGCCGATGGAAACAGAGCGTCGAGGAAAAGCTCGAGACGCTCGACGACATCTACCGCTTCGCGGTCGAACAGGTCGCGATCTCGCGCGGGCAGTTCCTCGAGCTGACCATCATCCTGATCCTCGTCTTCGAGCTCATACTGTTTTTCCTCGGGATCATGAAGTAACAATAAGAGGATGATCCGGGTTCGCTTCGCGCCGTCGCCCACCGGCTACCTGCACGTCGGCGGGGCACGCACGGCGCTGTTCAACTGGCTGTTCGCCCGCCGTCAGCATGGCACCTTCGTCCTTCGCATCGAAGACACCGACACCGAACGGTCTTCCTGGGAGATGGTCGCCGGGATCGTCGATGGCCTGCGCTGGCTCGGACTCGATTGGGATGAAGGGCCGGACGTTGGCGGTCCTCACGCCCCCTATTACCAGTCGGAGCGTCTGGGCCTGCATCGCGAGCACGCTGTCCGGCTCGTGAACGAAGGACGCGCCTACTACTGCTACTGCTCGCCGGAGGAGCTGCAGCGCAAGCGCGAGCAGGATCCGACGTGGACCTACGATCGCGCCTGTCTCCGCCGCTCGGCGGACGAGCGCGGCCGTCTCGACGCCGAGGGGGCGCCACGTGCCGTCCGGTTCCATGTTCCGGAAGGTCAGACCAGCTTCCATGATCTCGTGCGCGGGACGATCGCGTTCGACAACGCCAACATCGAGGACTTCGTCATCCTCCGATCCGACGGACAGCCGACCTATCAACTCTCCGTCGTCGTCGACGATATCGGGATGGCGATCACGCACGTCGTGCGCGGCGACGATCACATCTCGAACACGCCGAAGCAGGTGCTGCTGTATCAGGCGTTCGGCAAAACGCCGCCGGAGTTCGCGCACGTGCCGCTGATTCTCGGGCCGGACAAGAAACGTCTGAGCAAGCGGCACGGAGCGACGTCGGTTACCGAGTATCAGCGCGCCGGCTATCTGCCCGAAGCGATGGTCAACTTCCTGGCGCTGCTCGGATGGTCGCCCGGCGGCGATCGCGAAGTGCTGACGCGCGACGAATTGATCCAGTTGTTCACCCTCGAAGGGATCAGCGGCGGCAACGCCGTGTTCAACCCGGAGAAGCTGGACTGGTTCAATCAGCAGCACATCGCCAGGTTGCCGGCGCTCGAGTTGCTCAGCCGTATCAAGAGCCGTCTGATCGACGCCGGCTTGTGGCGGGACACGCTCGAAACGGCGGAGGCGCCGTGGGTCGAGCAGGTCCTTCGGCTCCTCGCGGGGCGAGTGAAGAACCTCGATCAGCTCGTCGACGAGCTGCGGCCCTTCCTCGTCGACCGGCCTGATATCGACGATGCAGCCGGGAAGAAGCATCTGTCGCGGGAAATCGGCTTCGCGCTGGGCCAGCTTGCCGCGCGGCTCGACGCGGTCGAGCCGTTCGATGCGGCCGAGACCGAGAAGATATTGCGCAGCACGGCGGAAATGGCTGGGGTGAAAGCGGCCGCGCTGATCCACGCGACGCGCGTCGCCGTCACCGGACGAGCCGTCAGCGCGGGGATTTTCGACGTGCTGGCGCTGCTTGGCAAGTCTCGCGTCGCGCAACGCCTGCACGTTGCGGTTGACTACACAGTGAACGCCGCGAGCTCGACGAGCGATCCCACACCGAATCCGCGCACCTGAGCGCGCATCGGAAACGGAATTCCCCTTCACGCGAAAATTCTTCCGAGTTCACCTCTGCCGAACGCGGTAATCGCACGGGTGTGCGCCAACCTGCGGCATTCGAGCACCACCATTTCCTCACTCGCTACCCCTGGGTAACTACTAGTCGTTCAAGTAGTTAAGACATCAGCTCCGGGCACGTGCGTTGCACTGCTCGGGTCGGCGGGCGCCGCACGCGTCCTTCAACGACGTTGAGTAACCGAACCCCGTGGCAGCGGGAGGAGGACACCGTGGCAAAGGAAGATCGCGGGTTTGCATCGATGGATCGGGCCAAGCAGCGCGAGATCGCAAGCAAGGGTGGGAAGGCCGCTCATCAGAAAGGCACGGCGCACGAGTGGACGAGCGAAGAGGCCCGCGACGCCGGTCGCAAGGGCGGTATCGCGAGTCACCGTCGTCGTCGCGAGCAGATGGGAGGCGCGCCCGAAGACGAGCGCGACCAGACCGAGTCCGAGCAGACGATGCCTTCCGACCAGAACGAGTAGTGCGGGCGGGGGACCAACGTTCCCCGCCTTTTCTTCTTCTTCACTGATCTGCAAATCTGCGGTGCGTGCCTGAGATGGCGTAGACTGACCGCTCAGTCTCATGACGCCTGACGAGTACGCCCGCGCGCGGCGCGTATTGATGCGCCGCGACCCTGTTCTCGCTCCCATCATTCGTCGCTACAAGGATCGGCGCTTGATCGACGGCGTGCCCGTCGATCCGTTCTCGGCGCTCGTGCGCACGATCGTCGGTCAGCAGCTGTCGACGAAGGCGGCGGCGACGATCCACCGGCGGCTGCTCGATCTCCTGCCGGACGGCCTGGCGACGCCTGCCGCGCTCGACGCGCTCAACGACGCGCAGCTGCGCCAGGTCGGCCTGAGTCGTCAGAAGAGCGCGTACATCCGCGATCTGAGCATGAAGGCCGCGAGCGGCGAGCTGCCGCTCGAACACCTCTCGGAAATGAGCGACGAGGAAGTAATCGAGGCGATAACGAAGGTGAAGGGTCTCGGACGCTGGTCGGCCGAGATGTTCCTGATGTTCCGTCTGCGGCGTCCCGACGTCCTGCCGGTGGACGACCTCGGGATCGTCAACGCGATTCATCGCTTGTACAAGCTGCGCAAGCGTCCCGACGCGAAGCGAATCAACAAGCTTGGCGAAGTCTGGCGTCCCTACCGCACGGTGGCGTGCTGGTACCTGTGGCGGAGCCTCGAGAACACGCCGCTCGATTCGCCAAAGCCCGCTGGTCTTCGACAGAAACGCACGAAGTGAGGTGAACCGTGCAGGTCGATCGCTATACGAAGATCGTGTTGACCGTCATTGCCGCATCCCTGGTCTGGTTGTGCGCGACGAATACGGGCAAGACTGCTCAGGCCCAGCAACTCACCGCGATGCCGTCGACATTGCCAGGAGGCGTGCAGCCGGTGGTCGTTGTCGGATTTGGCTCGATGGACATGACCGGACGGATCGCGTTGAGCCTGATCGGATCCGAAGGAAACATGAGGACCGATACGGAGCTGTCGGTGCGCGCCGATCGTCCGCTCCGCGTCGACCTGCCGTACACGCCGGACAACCCACTGCCCGCGCGCGTCACGTCGACGCATGACAACCCGTTGCCGATCGAGATTGCGGCGATTCGGAAGAACGCGAAAGGCTGGGAGCCGATCCGCGCGGAAGTGGAACCGGCGCCGACGAGAGATAAGCCCGGGGGCGGCCTGCACTAGGCTGCCGCCCCCGTTCGGAGTTCGGGGTTCGGGTTCGGGGTTCGGTCCCCGGTGAGCTACTTCTTCCCGAGCTCGGCGTAGATGACGTCGACGTCCGCCTTGGCCTGTTTCATGTTGTAGTCCTTGAACTGGTCCGGCAGCGTGATGCTCGCAGCCGTCTGATCGGCCGTCTTGCCCGCCTTGGCCGACCCTTCGACCGCGTCCACGAACGCCTGCATGAACTGACCGTACTCCAGGAACGCCGCCCAGTTCGTGACGTCGCTGTGCCCGGGGATCACGACGTCGACGTCGTGAATGCCCTTTGCCGCTGCCGCGAGCGTCTTCGGATACTCGAGACCGCTGCCACCATTGCTGGCGTCCATGAACGGCGCGCCCTTGGTGGCGAACATGTCGCCGGTGTGCACCGTCCGCAGCGCGGGGAAGACGACGAAGCTGTCGCCGTTCGTGTGCCCGCGGCCGAAGTAGTAGAGATCGATCCGATCGGTCCCCGCGCCCAGCGTCAGCTTGTCCTTGTAGGTCTTCTTGGGCAGGAACTGCTTCGCGCTGTCGCTCTGGAACGCCGGCATCTTCTCCATGTTGGCCTTGGTGTTCTCGTGTGCGACCACGTCGACGGTTGCCGGGAACTCGGCGTTCGAGCCCACGTGATCGCCGTGCGTGTGCGTGTTGATGATCATCGTGACCGGCTTTGGCGTGACGGTCTTGATCTGATCCAGGATGGCCTGTCCCCACCCGGCCAGCTTCGTGTCGACGACCACCACACCGTTCGCGGTGATGAACGCCGCGGTGTTGCCGCCGCCCCCGATGATCACGTACAGGTTGTCCTTGACCTTTTCGATCTTCGCGACTTTCTGCTCCTGATGCGCCGTCACCGGTGCGGTCGCCATGGCGAGCGCGCCGATGCCGACAACGGCTGACAGAATCGATCCCCGGCCCATTTTCATGCTCCTCCTCCGATGAAAAAGACCCGTTGCACGAACCACACGAACCCCGCCGCGGCCACGACGATCGACCCGGCGTAGGCGATGCGCGTCCTGAGCGACGTGCTATGCGCCGCAATCCACGCGAGCGCCGACGCGACGATCAGGACGATGCAGACCTGGCCGATCTCGACGCCGAGATTGAACGAGAACAGCGACCATCCGAGCGCGCGCCGCGGCAGATCCATTTCGCGCAGCACGCTCGCGAAGCCGAAGCCGTGAATGAGGCCGAACGTGAGCGCGATCCAGACCCGCGTGTCGCGCGACCCCGGGCGCACCAGCAGATTATCGATGCCGACATAGATGATGCTGAGTGCGATCGCCGGCTCGACGAGGCGCGTCGAGGGAGACACCAGGTTGAGTGCCGCCAGGCTCAGCGTGATGCTGTGCGCGATGGTGAACGACGTGACGATCTTCAGGAGCTGGATCACGCTGCCGCCGAGCAGCAGCAGGCCGACGAGAAAGAGAATGTGATCCGGCCCGATCGCGATGTGCTCGATGCCCGCGAGCACGAACTTCTTGATCACCGCCAGCGTTCCCTGCGTCGTCCCCATGTAGTGCGTGGCGCTCGCCTGGCCAGCGTCGAGGATCGACTGCCGGGTGAGCTGTCCGCCCTCATAAATGTTGAGGAACGTCTGGTGTGACGGATCGTACGGAAACAGCGCGCAGCCGATCTCGAGGACGGCGGGATCCGGTGCGGCGTAGCGCAGACGCACGAGCGCGCCGCGGCGGTCCGGGACAACCGTTACGTCGACGGGCGTCGCGGCGATCGACCTGCCGTTCACCGTCAACGACAACCGCGACAGCACCAGAGCCGTGAGCTTCGCGCCGTTGTTCTGCACGAAGTCGGCGTCGAACACGCGATCCTCCGACGGCAGCCCGAGATCGTGCGCGACGTCGAAGGCATGCATGACGACGGAGGCGTCGATCCCGCCGCGACCGACGTGGAGATCGACGTAACTGAATGGCGCTGGGTGTGCGGAAACGACCCTTGGCAGGATCGCGAGCGAGAGCAAAACCGCGCAGACACGGCCCATCCGCATACGTGGAGGTCGATGCTATCGTCGGAGCCCGGCAGAGTCAAAGCTCGGCTGTGCTAAGATTCCGCTCTCCCCACTCTCCAGAATCGACTTATGCGGATGCGTGTTGCGAGCGCGGTTTCCGCCTCGCTGATCCTTCTGTCCGTCATCACCGCGCGGGCGCAGTCGCCGCAGCCCGACTATTCACAGGAAGCCTTCGTCATCGAGCAGTCGAAGTCGACCGTGAGGTTCGAGAAGGACGGCACCGGCCGGCGCGACACCTCCATGCGGGTGAAGGTGCAGAGCGCGGCGGGTGTGCAAGCTTTCGGTCAGCTGCTCATCGGCTACAACTCGGCCAACGAGCGCGTCGAGATCGCGTTCGTGCGCGTCACGAAACCCGACGGCCCCGTGGTCGTCACGCCGCTCGATACCATCCAGGATCTCAGCTCGCCGGTCGAGCGGATCGCGCCAGTCTATACCGATCTGCGCCAGAAGCACATCACGGTTCAGAGTCTGCGTCCGGGCGACACGCTCGAATTCAGCGTGTCGACCGTCGTGCACACCGCGCTCGCGCCGGGACAGTTCTGGACCGAGTACAACTTCACCAAGGAGCCGATCGTCCTCGACGAGCAGTTCGACGTCGACGTGCCGGCCGACGTTGCGGTCAAGGTGAAAACGCTTCCAGGTTTCGACGCCGCGATCAAGGACGCCGGCGGGCGACGGGTGTATCACTGGGTGAGCAATCACCTCGAACGTGAGAAGCCGGAGGACAAAGAAAAGAAGCGGCCGAACCCGGACGAACCCGAGCGGTCCGCAATACGGATCACCAGCTTTCACAGCTGGGAAGACGTCGGGCGGTGGTACGCGACGCTCGAGCAGACACAGAAGGCGCCGACGGCGGAAATCGTCGCCAAGGCGAAGGAGCTGACCGCGTCGAGCGCGACCGACATGGAGAAGCTCGAGGCGCTCTACACGTTCGTCGCCACCAACTTCCGTTATGTGAGCCTGTCGCTCGGCCTCGGCCGCTATCAGCCGCGCCTCGCCGCGGACGTCCTGCGCGATCAGTACGGCGACTGCAAGGACAAGCACACGCTGCTCGCGAGCCTGATCGAAGCGTCGGGGATGCACGCCTCGGCGGTCCTGATCAACAGCGCGATCAAGATTGATCCCGACTTTCCGTCTCCCTCGCAGTTCGATCACGTGATCACGAGAGCGATGGTGGGGAATGACCCGGTCTGGCTGGACGCGACCGCGGAAATCGCGCCGTTCCGGATGCTGGCGTACCCGCTGCGCAAGAAGCAGGCGCTCGTGATCGACGCGGCAACCCCGCGCCTCGAAGAGACGCCGGAGAATCCGTCGGTTCCCAACGCGGTCACGCAGAGCATCGAGGGAACGGTGAGCGACGACGGAAAGCTGACCGCGCGCGTGGCCATGACGTTTCGCGGCGACGCCGAGCTCCTGCTGCGCGCGGCATTTCGCGCGACCGCGCCCGCGGACTGGAAGCAGATTCTGGATCAGATAGTCAAGCACGAAGGCATTACCGGTGACGTCGCGGACTGGAAGGTCTCCGATCCTGCGGCGACCAAGGATCCGTTCGAGCTGGAGTTCTCGCTGTCGGCCGCTCGATTCGTCGACTGGTCGAAAAAGAAGGTCGACGTCGCGCTTCCGTTCAGCGACATCTCACTGGTGCAGGCCGATCAGAGTGCCGAGGCCGAGAAGCTTCCGCTCAAGCTCGGACCGCCGGGACAGGTCAACTACACGTTGAAGATGGAGCTGCCGTCGGCGGTGCGTCCGCACGTGCCCGTGCCTGTGACCGTGGCACGGGATTACGGCGACTATCGGGCGTCGTACGCGCTGACCGGTCGGATGTTCACTGCCGAGCGCACGCTCAAACTCCGCGCATCGGAGCTGCCGGCGGATCGGCGGCAGGACTACGTGGCGTTCGGACGGGTCGTCAGCAGCGATACGGACCAGGAGCTGTCGGTGGAATCGGGGACGCTGGCGAATGCGGCGGCGCCGACGGATCTGAAGGCGGACGATCTGGGGCGCAGCGGCTATGAGGCCGTACAGGAAGGGGATTACGCGAAGGCGGTGACGCTGCTCAAGCGGGCCGTGGACCTCGATCCCAAGAACAAGTGGGCCTGGAACAACCTTGGCCGCGCGTATCTCGGCCAGCGCAAGAACGCCGATGCGATTGCGGCATTTCGCAAGCAGCTCGAGGTCAATCCATACGACGAATTCGCCTACAACTATCTCGGTCGCGCCTACCTCATCGATCGCAAGTACGACGACGCGGAGGCCGCGTTTCGGAAGCAGCTCGAAGTGAATCCGCTCGACAAGAGCGCCCACAGCAATCTCGGCGACATGTACCTCGAGCAGAAGAAGTACGAGCAGGCGGCCACCGAGTTCGAGAAAGCCGCCGCCGTGCTGCCTGATAACGCCGGCGTGCAGATTCAGCTGGGCAAGGCGCGGTTGTGGCTGAAAGATGACGCGAGCGCGACCGAGGCGTTCGCCCGCGCCGTCGACCTGGCGCCGATCCCGCCGACGTGGAACGACATCGCCTACGAGCTGTCGCTGCGCGGCGTCGATCTGGATCGCGCGCAGCAGTACGCCGAGTCGGCGGTGTCGACCACCACCGCGATGGCGCGCAACCTCGATATCGAGCACGCCGACGCGAAGTCGCTGGCGGTCGTGAATTCGCTCGGCGCGTACTGGGACACGCTCGGCTGGGTGCATTTCGCCAAGGGCGACATCGAGACCGCGGAGCGCTTCGTCCAGGCGGCGTGGCGCTTGAGCGAGCATGCCGAGGTTGGCGATCACCTCGCGCAGATTTACGAGAAGGAGGGCCGCGGCGAGGAGGCGAAGCGGATGTATGCGCTGGCGCTCGCCGCCGAACGGCCGTCGGCCGACGTGCGCGAGCGGCTGGCCAAGCTGGTGGGAGCAGAGGCCGTCGATCACCTCGTCGACGAGAACCGCAGCCAGCTCTCGGCGATGCGCACGGCCTCGATCGCGATCAAGGGCGGCGCCGGCAAGCACGCCGACTTCTTCGTCCTCTTCTCGGCGCCGTCGGTCATTCAGTCCGTGAAGTTCGAGGAGGGCGACGAAGGCATGAGCGCGGCCGTTGACGCTCTCCGCAGCGCGAAGTTCGCCGCAATGTTTCCCGACGATGGCCCCGCGAAGATCTTGCGGCGGGCGATGGTGGTGTGTCCGAAGACCGGCGAGCCGTGCGGCGTGACGCTGCTGCTGCCGCAGGACGCGCGGCCGGCGAAGTAGGAACACGGGTGTGGTGACGCTTGAAGCGATCGTGAGAGGTGACGCGAAGCCTCACGAAGAGCTCGATGGGTCCGCGGTCTCGGGTCTCCGGCTGAGCGTGGTAGTATTGAGGTTTCCACCTGCCCGTTGGGAGGTCGTTCAACGGTAGGACACGTGGCTCTGGACCACGTTATCGGGGTTCGAATCCCTGCCTCCCAGCCAGCCTTCGCGTCAGCTCCGTAAAATCGTTGAAATGACAGGCACGCGTGTCGCCAGCATAGCGAAAGGCCGCGCGAGTGACATTTCTGAGTGACATTAGCTTGTTCGCCAACCGACTCACATGTCGGAAGCGCACCAAGCATCGTCCAGGCGGCCGAGAGAGGGAGTATGGGGTAGCGGGCTCCAGCCCACGCGCCGACGGCGACTTGCACCTGTTGTCGCGTGCTGCACGTCGAGTACGCGCGGTCGCTGGATCTCGGAAATGGGCTGCAGCTGCGGCGCGTGTGATCGTTACCTGACCTGCCTCGCCTTGATGCGGATCGACAACGTTCGATCGTTCAGTGTCGCCTGCGGGTTCTCCTGCTGCGGCAGCACCAAGTCGACGACTTCGTCCGGTTTCACGTGAAGAGTGGAACGGAACCAGCGCGCCGCCCAATAGCCCCACTCGGGTTCTGGGTTCTCGACGGCGCGGATGCCTTCGACGCTGACCTCCAACCCTCCCTGGCCGTGGTCCGCGATCAGCTTCCCGAAAATATCGACGCGGTTCGTTCCGTCGGTGACGCTGTCGAAGTAGAACGGAATGGCGCGGTTGAAGACGCCACGAACCGACTGCGTCTGAGTGCGCTCCTTGCCGTTGGCGAGTTTCTCGATCAGCCACAGGTCCGCGGCTACGAGCCGGTGATCCATGTCGGGAAAGTCCGCCGAGACGCGGAGCGATGCGGCTTTCGTCGTGCACGGCTTGCCGTCGAAGGTCTTCGCGTTCGCCATCGCGACCGGAACGGTGTCGACGGGCCTCGATTCGCCCGGCTTCAGCGTGACTTCGATGTCTTCACGAGGCGGGTCGAAGGTCTTCGACGTGTCCAGGGAGCGCGTCCACCGCAGTCTGAACGTCACCGCGTGGTTGACCACTTTCAGCGGTGTGATCTCCACGCGCCATCCCGCGGTGGCCCCGTCGGCGAACGTCAACGGCGGTCCCGTTCTCAGCGCGAAGTAGCCACACCCGGTTACGGAGAACATCGCTGACGCCGGCTCGCCCATCTTCAGCGCACCAGTCGTGAACCGCACGCCCGCCGGCTTTTCTGCGCCATTCGCGGCGAGCTCGAAGCCCTCCATCGAGACCGAGACCTCCCCGGGCGTCTGCGCGGCGGCTGGCGTGGTGAGCAACGCAGCGACGATGATGGCATGTGCCAGTTTCATTGATTGCCTCCAGGGGTGAACGGCATCGCCTGCACGATGCGGGTGGCCGGTGGCGCGCCAGCGGACGTGTCGATGGTTTGACGGCTCCCGACGAAGTAGCCGCCGGCAAGCGCGATGAGCACCGCCGCCGCCGCGGCGATCGCCGTCCATGCCCGCCGTTCGACGCGCCGAAGCTGGTGCATCGGCGGCGCGGAGCCGGACGGCTGCACGATCCGGCGTAGTGCGACGAGATCGATCAGCAACTCGCGCCCTGAAGGTTCGCTGAGCGCGATCAACAGTTGATCGGGATCGAACGGTTCGTTGTCGAGGAGCGCGGAGATGACGTCGTGGTTGCTGTTCATGATCGAATCGTTTCGAGCGTCCTGCCCGTGTGACGCGGCGCCGACGTCCGGAACGTGGCGATCGGCTGCGCGAGTTGTTCACGAAGTGCCAGCCGTGCGCGATGAATGCGGGACCGCACGGCATCGGCCGTGAGATCGCACGCGGCCGCGATCTCTGCGTAGCCGAGTCCTCCCAGCTCACGCATGAGAAAGACGTCGCGATCCAGTTCCGGTAGCGTCGCTAGCGCTTGGTTGACGGCCAGCTCGGTATCCTGTGACGCAGTCCGCGAAGGTTCGACGAGCAGCACCGGGGTCTCGGGGTGCCGCCGGCCATGGCGGTGAAGATCGAGGACGAGGTTGCGTGCGACGCGAAACAACCACGCCTTTTGCTCGTCCTCCGGCACGGAGGGTAGGGCTCGGCTGACCCGAACGAATACCTCTTGCGTCAGGTCTCGCGCGATCTCAGCATTGCCTGCCGCTCTGCAAAAGTACCAGAAGAGACGCTGGTAGTAGGCGACGAACAGCTGTTCCTGGTCCAGCATGGCCTGTCCAGCGTTAAGAACGCCAAGGGGGTGCGAAACTCTCGGGAGGGTTTCGAGTACGGTGCTTCACTGTGACCGGCGGAAGCACCATCTCCAAAATATCTCCACGACGGAGGCAGAATCCAGCGGATTGCGGTGGACGGCAGTGAATGACACGAAACGCCCTAACAGCCTGTCATCCAATCGCTTATCAACAGAAGTCGCGCGCCATCACCAGGTTAGAAACAGGCTTTGCTCCGAGTTCGAACCCCTGCCTCCCAGCCAAATCTCATTCCGCACAACAAACGACTGCTCGGCGGCCGTTTGCGAGCGTTTCGAACGCCGACATTGACATCCCGTTGACACAGCGCAACGACGCTCACTCTCCGCAACCTGAAGGCCGCGAATCACGTCGGCTTCTCAGGTTCCGTTCGAATCCCGGACAGCTCTTGCCGCGTGCTGCAGTTCATACAGTCAAACACCTGATAGGGGATGTATCTGGGTAGAGTTGCGTCGAAACGGCTCCTCCGTACACACCGCGGTGCTGACCACACCAATACGCCAAGGCAGCTCCCGTCAACGCGAGCGTTTCGTGGGAGAATTACCCCGCTCTCGCCGAACACATCAGGCCGCGCGCTTCGAAGGAGCCTTGGTGGACGTTGTCCGTGCTCTGTTCGTCACACTGGCCGCGCTCGTCACGATCTATGTCGCACGCTGGTGGATGGCGCTCTCTCGATCGCGCGCCTTGCCGCCCGCCGCATTGGAGCGTGCCGCTGCGCCAGGACTGACTCACGGCGCCATTGGATTCATCACGAACTTCTTCGACACCCTTGGCATCGGCTCGTTCGCAACGACGACGACCACATACAAACTCTGGCAACTCGTGCCGGACGAACGGATCCCGGGCACGATGCTGGTCGGCCACACGCTGCCGGTCGCGGCGCAGGCGTTCGCATTCATAAGCGTCGTGTCGGTCGATCCTCGTCAGCTCGTCCTCCTCATCATTGCGATGATGACCGGCGGCTGGCTCGGCGCCGGCACGGTCTCCCGTCTCCCACGACGCGTGATTCAGGCCGGAATGGCCGCCGCGCTGCTGCTCGCAGCGCTGTTCATGACGATGGGGCTGCTGCAGCTCTATCCGGCTGGTGGGGACGCTCTGAGCCTGACGGTTCCGCGTCTGATGGTGGCGCTGGCTGCCAACTTTGTCTTAGGCGCGCTCGTAACGCTCGGGATCGGCAGTTATGGACCGAGCCTCGTCCTCTTCAGTCTCCTCGGCCTGGAGCCCCGCGCGGCGTTTCCCATCATGATGGGGTCGGGAGCGTTCATGGGCATGGTCGCAGCAATGCGCTTCGTGAGCAGCGGACGTTATTCCGCCCGGGCGGCGCTTGGGCTCACGCTCGGCGGCATACCAGGCGTGTTGATTGCAGTCTGGCTGGTGCGGTCGTTGCCTCTCGACATCGTGCGCTGGGGTGTGATCGTCGTGGTGCTCTACACGGCCGTGACGTTGATACGTTCGGCCGTCGAGGAACACCGCACACTCGCCGCCGCGCGTGCGGGTGTCCCAGTGGGTCCGTAATCCAGAACCGTCGGGACCACGAATTCGCTCGCTGCGGCGCCGACTGAGACGCTGACGCGCGCCGAGATCGTTGTGCAAGCGAGCTGCCTTGTTGACTCGCTCGGCCAGCCTGTGGTCTTCTTGTCCTGCTGTGATGCTCACCCGCATGTGGCTGGTGTCGATTGCGCCGGCGAACCGCCGCCACGCGCGCCATCTTGTTTTCCGGTGATGTAGCCAGCGTTACTCCAACCGATTTCGCAGGGGCCGTCACCGACGAAGGTGATGGCCCTTTTTTCTTTTGAGGACCCGTGACGACGACAGCCGCCGACCGCGATTCCGGACGCCTGAACGAGGCGCTCTGGCTGGTGCTGCGTCGCTATGGCCGCCAGGTCACACGCCGCCCTCTGATCGCGCTGCCCGCGCTTCTCCTGCCTGGAATCGGCGACGTGCTGGTCTTCTACGCGCCGCCGCTCGTCGTGGCCCGGCTCCTCGGTACGGTCGCGCACGGGGAAGCGCTCACCCTCGGCATGTTCACGCCGTATGTGCTGACGTTCACGGCGTTGTGGTTCGCCGGCGAGGTCGTGTGGCGAGGAGCCGAGGCGCTCATCGCTCGCGCGGAGATCCGCGGCATCGAATCGCTCTATGTCGAGGCGATGGACGAACTGCTGGCGAAAGACCTGGCGTTCTTCCACGACAACTTCGCCGGCTCGCTCACCAAGCGCACGCTCGGCTACGCGCGCCGGTTCGAAGACGTGTTCGACGTGGTCGCGTTTCAGGTGATCGCGAAGATCGTGCCGCTGGGATTCGTCACGGTGGTGCTCTGGCGCTACTCTCCGCTGCTGATTCTGGTGCTGCTCGGGATGATGTCCATCACCGTCGCCCTCGTGGTTCCGCGCATCCGGCGCCGACGCCGGCTAGTGGACGCACGCGAGGCCGCTTCGAACCTGCTGGCCGGACACGTGGCCGATTCGATCACCAACGCGGAAGCCGTTCGAGCCTTCGCGCGCGAGCGTGAGGAAGCGGCGATCCATGCCGCTAACGTGCGCGACTTCGGCCGGAAGACGCTGCGGTCCTGGGACTACCAGAACTTCCGCGTGAACACGATCACGGCGCCGATGTACGTCCTGACCAATACGCTCGGCCTGATCGTCGCGCTGCACATCAGCCTCGGGCGCGCGGCGACCCTGGAGACCGTGTTTCTCACGTTCAGCTACTTCGCGACCGCCACGCGGGTCATGTGGGAATTCAACCGCATCTACCGCAATCTCGAGGGCGCGCTGACCGACGCCGCGCAGTTCGCCGACCTGCTGCTGGACCCGCCATCGGTTCAGGACGTTGCCAGGCCCGTCCCGTTCGCGCCGCGCGACCACAGCGTCGAGATGCGCGACATCAGCTTCAGGCATTCGCCGGTACAACCGCTGCTCTTCGATCGCTTTTCACTGGCGGTTGCGGCGGGGACGAAGCTCGGGCTGGTCGGACGGTCCGGCGGCGGCAAAACCACCATCACCCGCCTCCTGCTCCGGTTCAACAACGTCGAGCGCGGGCAGATCCTCGTGGGCGGGCAGTCGATCGCCGACGTCTCGCAAGCGTCACTCCGCGAGGCGATCGCATATGTGCCGCAGGATCCGGCGATGTTCCACCGCACGATCGCGGACAACATCCGCTTCGCGCGGCAGCACGCCACAGACGACGAGATCCGCCGTGCCGCGATGCTGGCGCACGCCGCCGAGTTCATCCAGTCGCTACCCGACGGCTACGCCACGCTTGTGGGTGAGCGGGGCATCAAGCTCTCCGGCGGCCAGCGCCAGCGCATCGCGATCGCCCGCGCCATCCTGAAGGACGCGCCGATTCTGATCCTGGACGAGGCTACGAGCTCGCTCGACTCCGAGAGCGAGGCGATGATTCAGGATGCCCTGTGGACGCTGATGTCGGGGCGAACAGCGATCGTCATCGCACACCGCTTGTCCACAGTCCGACGCATGGACTCGCTGGTCGTCCTGGACGGCGGCCGCATCGTCGAGCAGGGAACGCACGAAAACCTGCTCGCGCGCGACGGCATTTATGCATCGCTCTGGTCGCACCAGTCGGGCGGCTTTCTTCCCGCGACCGACGTCGAGAATGTCGCGGTGTACGAGAACTGACGGATCGCGAGTTTGTTGAGTCGGGCGCGACAGCGAACCTGCTAAATCGTGATCTGCTTCGCCGCGTGCTTGCGTAACGCACCGGCTTGTCCGGTACCGTGAAGAGCGGCGAGTTTCTTGAGCCCGCGGTGAATGTTCACCTTCACGAGCGATGTTGACTGGCCTGTCGCGTCGGAGGCCTCCCGAATCGATGCCCCATTCAGCTTTACGAGACGGATCACTTCCGCCTGGGCTGGATTCAAGCAGGCAATCAGCTCGGACAACAAGATTGCGCTCCTCCATCTCGAGCCATGATCCGGGCCCTGAACATCGTCCGTCAGGGGAATGGCGCCCTCTCGCTTGAGTCGGCGGACCCAATCTATCCACTTGTGCCGCACGATGGCTGCCAGCCAGGGACCGAGTGGCCGCGTTCGATCGTACGTTTGTTTTTTTGCGTGCACCGCCAACAGCACTTCCTGCACCGCGTCGTCGATCGCAGACGACGGGAACCGGTGCCGATAATGGCGGAGCACCCAGGCCTGCAGTTCAACGAGAAATGTCTCGTAAGCAACCTCGTCGCCCCGTTGCGCAGCCGACACGAGCATCCCCCAACGATCGAACCCGTCCTGCTTCTCATTATCGTCGTGCACTGACAACCCTCAGAGGGCACCAGGAAAACACTTGTAACCACGGATGGCCGGGCCGCGAACTGTAATTCAAGAATACGTTCTGTGCTCCTTACGGCATTTGCCGCGGCGGTTGTGCTGGCTGCGGCTGACCTGTGTGAGATGTTCCTCGAAGGAGAATACCAATGGCCACAATGAACACCAATTCAGGTGCAGGCACCCCTTCAACGGTCGGACCAGATACGATCAAGAACGCATTCAGAGAGATCATGGACGACGAAGCGAAACATGTCAGCTTTTTCGAGGCAGCCCTGCAAAAGGCTGGGGCGGCCGTCCGGCCGAAGCCGACCTTCAAAGGGCTCGCACAATCCAATCAGAGCGATTTCATCACGATGTCCGGCGTCCTCGAGAATGCCGGCGTCGCGGCATTCCTGATGGCCATGCCCGCGATCAGTGACAAGAATTACGTGGCGGCGGCCGAGTCAATCGTGACCATCGAGGCACGGCACGCGGGCTTTGTGAATGCCTTGCTCGCCAAGCCGCTCAGCGAAAACGGTGCATTCGATAAACCCACCTCTCACGCAGACATTGTCAAAGCAGTCTCGCCATTCATCGAGAGTCTCAACGGCGGCCCGGATCCGGCAGATGCCCTGGACAACGACACGGTGATTCTCAACTTCGCGCTTCTGCTCGAACATCTCGAGGCGGAGTTCTATCGCATCAACGTTCCGAAGCTTTTCATGTAGCAGCGATCGCTACTGCACTGGGTGACCTGCCCGATAGGTGCCCATGCCGGGGTCCATTTGGAAGCAGGTGAGAACAGATGACCGAGTCATTCATCTCCAGAGGATTTCATGGCCGCCGACAATCCGGCACGAGCGCGGGTCGCCTGCCTCCCGGCCAATACGAAACGCGAGACTTCCCAGTGCTCTCGGCCGGACCCACGCCGCGCACGTCGCTCGCGACGTGGGACTTCACGCTCCGCGGTGAGCGCGAGGCGCCGGCGGCACGATGGACGTGGAGCGAATTTCAGGCACTCCCGCATGAGACCGTGACGCGCGACATTCATTGCGTCACGAAATGGTCCAAGTTCGACACGGTCTGGGAGGGAGTCTCCTTCGACACGCTGCTGGCGGAAGCCGAAGCGCACGGTCTTCAGCCGGCCCCTTACGTGCTCGCAATCTCGGACGGCGGCTACACGACAAACCTGCCGCTCGCCGACGTGACCGGCGGCAAGGCGTGGGTGGTGGTGACATACGATGGTGCGCCGCTCGCGCCCGAGCACGGCGGTCCCGCCCGCCTCCTGGTGCCGCACCTCTACTTCTGGAAGAGCGCGAAGTGGGTGCGGCAACTGCGCTTGATGGAGCACGACAAACCCGGATTCTGGGAATCGTTCGGCTATCACAACTACGGTGATCCGTGGCGGGAGCAGCGGTACGGCGGCGACACATGAGCCGGTCGTCCATTCCCGTGCCCGCGCGCGCCGCGGCGCTGTGGCGCCTCGCCACCGTCGCGGAGACGGTGGAGGAAACACCGACGGTTCGTACGCTCGTTCTCGACGTTCCACACTGGCCGGGCCATCGCGCTGGCCAGCACGTGGACGTGCGGCTGACGGCGGAGGATCACTATCAGGCGCAGCGGAGTTACTCCATTGCTTCGCCGCCAGAGGACGCCCGGCTCTCGCTGACCGTCGAGCGACTCGACGATGGGGAGGTGTCGCCCTACCTCACCGACGTGCTTCGCGTGGGCGATCGACTCGAGCTTCGCGGACCGATCGGCGGATATTTCGTCTGGGACGTCGAGCTCGGTGGTCCTCTCGTTCTCGTGGCAGGCGGCTCCGGAATCGTGCCCCTGATGGCGATGCTGCGCCACCGCGCGGCCGCGCTCCAAACGGCCGATGCCCGCAAGCGGCACAGCATGCAGACACGGCTCTTGTACTCGTCGCGGCGATGGGATGATGTCATCTACCGCGGCGAACTTGTCCGACTGGCCCAAGACGACGAGACGCTCGAGGTCGCCTTCACGCTGACGCGCGAGTCGCCTGAGTGGTGGGCCGGATACCGGCGCAGGATCGATCGCATGATGCTGGCAGAGATCGCGTGGCCCCCTACCGAACGGCCGCACGTCTTCGTGTGCGGCCCTACGCCACTGGTGGAAGGAGCAGCGGCCGCGCTCGTCGAACTCGGACACGATCCGGCGTCCGTAAAGACTGAACGCTTCGGCCCTACTGGCGGATCGGCGTAGCCCCGGGCGGCGTGCAACGGCAGACGGAGGTGAACGGTGAACGGTGATGAAACGAGGGCACGCGAAGAACGAGCTGAGGACGCGCGTATCGGCGAGGCCCAGAGGCTCGACGGTAATGCTGCCGCCGGGATCCTGAGTGAGATCTTCGTCCCGGACCTCACGACAGCCCGCGCGACATGCGCCAACTGCGATGACACCAGAGCCATGGGTGCGCTGCTCGTGTACGCCCACGGGATGGGCACGGTGATGCGCTGCCCCAATTGTGATGCCGTGGTCCTGCGCATCGCGCGCACGCCGATGCGGCTGTGGCTTGACGCGACGGGTGCCAAGCTCGTGGCCATACCGGTCTGATAGAGGGAGGCGTACGGTGAAGGCGATCGTGGTGACGAACCAGGCTGCGGGAGCGGCAGGGATGACGCTGCTGGAGCGGCCAGAGCCGCAGGCAGCGATAAACGACGTCGTCGTTCAGGTTCGAGCGTCGGGATTCGTCCCGACCGAGCTGGCGTGGCCCTCGACCTGGGTCGATCGCCTCGCCCGTGACCGAACACCGTCGATCCTCGGTCACGAGCTGGCCGGAGTGGTCACCGCTCTCGGAGAGGGCACCAGGGGGCTGTCGGTGGGACAGCGGGTGTTCGGTCTCACGGACTGGTATCGCGACGGCACCTTGGCGGAGTACGCAGCCGTCGAGGCGCGCAACCTCGCGCCGCTGCCGGGCGACGTCGACTTCACGGTGGGCGCGAGCCTGCCCATCTCGGGCCTCACCGCGTGGCAGGGACTGTTCGAGCACGGCCGCCTTCAGGCGGGACAGAGCGTCCTCGTGCACGGCGCGGCCGGCGCGGTCGGATCGATGGTGACGCAACTCGCACGTGAGTTCGGCGCCTATGTGATCGGCACTGGACACGCGGCCGACCGTCCGACGGTGCTCGACTTCGGCGCGAAGGAGTTCGTCGACCTCGACAACGACGCCCTGGAAGACGTCGGCGACGTCGATCTGGTGTTCGATGTCATCGGCGGCGACATCGGGAGGCGGTCAGCAGGCTTGATCCGAGCCGGAGGAACACTGGTGTCCATCGTCGGGCCACCCGAGGCGCGGCCCGCCGACGGCCTGGCGGTCGACTTCGTTGTCGAGTGCGATCGTACCCAACTGAGTGCGATCGTTCAGCGGGTGCGGGACGGACGACTGCGGACGAACATCGGCAAGGTCTCGAGCCTCGAGGATGCCGTCGCGGCCCTCAACCCGACCGAGCGACGCAAGGGGAAGACGATCATCCGAGTTCGTCCGTGAGGAGTAGGGGAACCGCTCATTTCCACTCCGCCCACCCGTGCGCCGTCGCATACGCGTGGAGCTTCTGGTAGGCGGGTCTGTCCAGCTTCAACGTGTCGAGCAGCAGCGAGACGAACTGTCGATCGCCACGGACGGTCGGAAATGTGGCGTCAATTTCCTGCTGGAATCCGGCGAGGGATGGTGCGTACATTCCGCCCTGTTCGGCTCGTTTTGCAACATCGTCGAGGAGCGAGTGCACCGCGACATTTTCTGCCTGCGTCGCACCGTAGCGCTCCAGCAGTGCCGAAACCGGTCTCTCGACGGCGAGCAGCCTCAGGGCAAGGTTGACGAGCGCGTCCAACTCCTGGACCTTCGCTTCAAGCATGGCGATCCGCTGTTCAGCATTGTCGGGCATCATCCGTACCGCCTCATGGCTTGAACGTTGGCCGATTCTCGCGGTAACGACCTCACCGCGGCGCCAAGCCGACATTCTGCCACACGGGTAGTGGGCTCTCTTGGCTAGAAGCGCGAACACCCAGCCAACTTATCCGCAAACATTGCAAGGTAGTATTCGTAGCGATCGAGCGTCAATGTCGTGATGTGCACCCTCTGGTCTCTCGCCCTTTGCCTGGGGTGTGACCGGACAACCTTACCCAACAGATCGTCGCCATCTACGCCAAGTACTACACGCACGAAGACGTTCGCGGTCTGCTGGCCTTTTACAGCACGGATCTGGGGAAGAAAGTGATTCGCCTCATGCCCGTGGTGCTTCAGGAAGCTGCCGCGGTCGGACAACAATGGGCGCAAAAGCAGATGCCTGGGATTGCCGCCGCCCTGGAATCTCGGCTTCGAGCTGAAGGCTTCATCAAATAGTCCGCCGAATACGTCAGAAACGGCTAACCCCAAAGGTTTGTCGCGCTTTCGCCTTCTCGATGACGCCGCAAGCTATGCGTGCACCGGCGTTCCCTGAGGGATCGGTTTTGTTGTCGTCGGCCGCCGCGTGGATCACGAGTACGTTACCGCCGGCGTGGAACAGAGAATTCGGGCTCTCGCCGAGCGTGATGTCCGGAACGCGAAGGAGACGTCGCCAACTCCTTCGCATCGACTTCGACATTCGGTAGATCGCCGGCGTGAGGGCCGTTTGGATTGCCGCTGCCGTGCTGCTTGGCGCCCGGATTGAAGTGCGGACCGGCGCTGGTGAAATCGGGGGTCGTGCAGGTACCCACATTCTGGATGTGAATCGCATGCGTCCCGGGCGGTAGCTTCGAGAAAGTGCCATTGATCGTCACGGCGGTGCCGCGCTGGGGTCAGCGCGAGCGTAGCGGCGCCGACGTCCTCGCCCTGCGCATTCTTCAGCGTGGCGCTCGCGCGCGTGGGCGACTGCGCAAGACCGCGGCCGCGGTGAACACGATCGATAGGCACAGCAGACTGCGGAACATTCCCTCACCTCCTCGAAAAACCAATCATCGCGCCACACGCTAGCACGCGCACGACACGATACCGACTACTGCGAGGAATCCGAGTCACTGTGCGCTATTGGACAGATGCCAGAGGCGCGGTCTGTCACCATGCCTGCGCAGAGTCGGGGTGCGGCGACGCTCGCGCCCCAGTAGCCCTTACACCGCGTCTTCACCAGAAAGCAGACGATGAAAACCATTAGAACAGTCGTGTTGATCGGAATACTTATCGCGCTCGGCGGCATCCCGGTCATCGGACAAGTTCACAAGTTCTTCAGTCCGGGAACCGTCTGGACGGTCACGATGATCAAAATGGCACCCGGGATGGACCAGAGCTATCTGGAATACCTGGATGGCCGGTTCAAGAAGACAGAGGACGCGCAGATCAAGGCGGGATTCGAGAAGTCGTACAAGATTCTTCGAACGATGGACGACGGCGGCGCGTGGAACCTGCTAATTCTGCGGGAATACGCCAGCCTCGCGAGCCTGGAAAGCAACGAAGAGAAGGCCGATGCACTCTCACAGCAGACCGATGGCAATGACCAGGCTCAGATGCAGGGTTATGAGGAACGCAGCAAGTACCGCGAGGTCGTCGGCACCAAGTACGCGCGCGAGCTGACATTGAAATAGACGGGCGCGATCTGCAAGCGGAGTGGGGCTTGCCGAAGGCCAAATCTTTTGCGCGGCTGGGCCGTCAGATGGTGGATGTTCGGTTCCCCACGTTCTCACGCCGTCGTCGACGCACCGCGCCGGCTATCTTCCGGCCTCATTCGCGCTCCGCGATGATGACTCCGAAGAGGCCTCGATTGTGGGACTCTGGCAGGTCACGTTCACATCCAAGGACACACCCGGAATCCCTGACGGCACGGTGGTCGACGCCGGCTTCGCGACCTGGCACGCTGATGGCACCGAGATCATGAACTCCGGCCGGCCGCCAATCACGGGCAACTTCTGCATGGGCGTGTGGAAACAGGTCCGTCGACCAGTTCGATACCTCCGGCAACGTGCTCGCCCACATCACCGGAGAAGTCAGCGGCCGTCGAATTACAGTGAATTGAACGCCGACTCGTACGAGTAGCGTAGTCGCGGGACGGGCCGAACACTTGCCGTTTATCCTTGCCCGTTCCCGTGATTGTCTGGCCAGATCGATGAACGCTCCGATGTTCGTCACTATCGCCTCGGGCTTCGATGCGGCGGGCGTTGGGCGGCACGGATCGATGGTCAGAATAGACGCCACTCTTATAAATTGAACAGATGGCGCTCAAACGGATGGACAACGTCGGGATCGTCGTCGATGACCTTGCGGGGACGGTAGATTTCTTTCGCGACCTTGGCCTCGAGCTCGAAGGGCGGGCCACGATCGAAGGGGAATGGGCCGGGCGTGTCACTGGACTGGGCGATCAGCGCGTCGAAGTTGCCATGATGCGCACGCCGGACGGTCACGGGCGGCTCGAGCTGTCCCGATTTCTCACGCCGCCGGCGGTCGCTGATCACCGAAATGCCCCGGTAAACGCTCTCGGCTACCTGCGCGTCATGTTCGCCGTGGACGACATCGACGACACGCTCGACAGGCTTCGCAAGCGCGGCGCACAGCTCGTAGGCGAAGTGGTCCAGTACAAAGACGCGTATCGGCTCTGCTACATCCGCGGGCCTGAAGGGCTCCTGATCGGACTCGCGCAAGAACTCAGCTGAGGGGCAACCTTTCAGCCTCATCTGCCTTCTAAGGGTCGCATGCCCTCTTCTCTGCTTCCCTGGCTGGATGCATTGGCGCGCGACACCCGTTTCGCGCTTCGCACATTGCGCCGCGAGATGGCCTTTACCGCATCCGCTGTCCTGATCGCCGGGCTCGGCATTGGCGCAAGCACGACGTTTTTCGACGTCTTCAATGCGATCCTGATTCGGCCGCTGCCGTTTCGCACTCCCGACCGCCTCGTCTGGATCGCCAACGGGACCTCGGACAATCTCTCCGCGCAAACCGTGCAGGCCGCCAACGTGCAGCTGCTCGGCGAAGTCCAGGCGTTTGACGAAGTCGCCGGGTTCTCACCGTTCTACAGCCCCGGTGGCATCCGTCTGACTGACGCGCGCGAACCAGAGCGAATCACCGCCGTCCCTGTCACGGAGCGCTTCTTTCCGGTGCTCGGTCTGCAACCACGCATCGGGCGGCTGTTCTCGAGCGATGAATGCCAGCCGAACGCCCCCAAGACGGTGCTGCTCGATCACCGGTTCTGGCAACGGCGCTTCGACGCCGATCCGACCATCGTTGGTCGTGCCATCGTGCTGGATGGCGTCGCCGCGACGGTCGTCGGCGTGCTGCCGGCGACGTTCGACTTCGCCGGCACGTTCACGCCGGGACAACGCGCCGACGTCTTCGTCCCGTTGCCGATTGGCCCGGCCACCAACCGCAAAGGCAACGTCCTCGCCCTGATTGGACGGCTGAAGGCCGGATCCCGGTTGCCCGAGGCGCAAGCGGAAGCCACCGTCATCGGCGCTCGGGTCACGGTCGGAGAGCTCGTCGACAATGCCTGGCGGCGCAACGCGTTTCGTCCGGTGCTGAGCCCGCTGCGAGACCGGATCAGCGGCCGGTTCAGACCGGCGCTGCTCTCGGTTGCAGTGGCCATCGGGCTGTTGATGCTGCTCGTCTGCGCCAATCTCTCGAACCTCCTCCTCACACGGACGTCGGTCAAGCAGCGAGACCTCGCCGTTCGCGCCGCACTCGGAGCCGAACCCTACCAGTTGATTCGACCGCTGCTGCTCGAAGGCGTGATCCTGGCGGCTGCGGGAGCCGGCCTCGGTCTCGCGATCGCCGCAGGTGCCTCGCAGGTCTTTTCACGTCTGGCAGGCACCAACATTCCATTGCTCCACGACGTGCGCCTGGACGGCGCCGCGATGGTGTTGACGATGCTCGTCGCCGTGCTGATGGGCCTCGCGATCGGACTGTTGCCAGCACTGCACGTCTCGGGTGTCGCGCCCCAGCGCGTTCTCGCCGGCGCAGGGCGTGGCTCGATTGGATCGCTCGGGGTCTGGACCCA
>JADMIO010796559.1_pt1 | contig 32315 bp, 32 predicted proteins | sample 8958161 | NCBI WGS metagenome assembly JADMIO01 (sample SAMN16585339, study PRJNA669376) | soil metagenome | isolation source: Crop rotation soil | place: USA: Cullars Rotation, Alabama | collected 2011
CTTTCCCGTAAACTTCACATCCCGACCACATACAGGCAAAGTAATGGCATTACCGCGAGCCATTACTCCTACGCGCGCAATTAACGAATCCACCATCGGGGCAGCTGGTGTCGATAACGAAGTATCTTCAACCGGTTGAGTATTGAGCGTATGTTTTGGAATAACAGGCGCACGCTTCATTATCTAATCTCCCAGCGTGGTTTAATCAGACGATCGAAAATTTCATTGCAGACAGGTTCCCAAATAGAAAGAGCATTTCTCCAGGCACCAGTTGAAGAGCGTTGATCAATGGCCTGTTCAAAAACAGTTCTCATCCGGATCTGACCTTTACCAACTTCATCCGTTTCACGTACAACATTTTTTAGAACCATGCTTCCCCAGGCATCCCGAATTTGCTCCTCCATCCACGGGGACTGAGAGCCATTACTATTGCTGTATTTGGTAAGCAAAATACGTACATCAGGCTCGAACCCTTTAAGATCAACGTTCTTGAGCAGATCACGAAGCATATCGAAAAACTGCAGTGCGGAGGTGTAGTCAAACAACTCAGCAGGCGTGGGAACAATCAGCACATCAGCAGCACATACGACATTAATCGTGCCGATACCCAGGTTAGGCGCGCTGTCAATAACTATGACATCATAGTCATGAGCAACAGTTTCAATGGCCAGTCGGAGCATCAGGTGTGGATCGGTGGGCAGTTTACCTTCATCAAATTTGCCCATTAACTCAGTTTCAATACGGTGCAGAGCCAGACAGGAAGGAATAATGTCAAGCCCCGGCCAGCAAGTGGGCTTTATTGCATAAGTGACATCGTCCTTTTCCCCAAGATAGAAAGGCAGGAGAGTGTCTTCTGCATGAATATGAAGATCTGGTACCCATCCGTGATACATTGAGGCTGTTCCCTGGGGGTCGTTACCTTCCACGAGCAAAACACGTAGCCCCTTCAGAGCCAGATCCTGAGCAAGATGAACAGAAACTGAGGTTTTGTAAACGCCTCCTTTATGGGCAGCAACCCCGATCACCGGTGGAAATACGTCTTCAGCACGTCGCAATCGCGTACCAAACACATCACGCATATGATTAATTTGTTCAATTGTATAACCAACACGTTGCTCAACCCGTCCTCGAATTTCCATATCCGGGTGCGGTAGTCGCCCTGCTTTCTCGGCATCTCTGATAGCCTGAGAAGAAACCCCAACTAAATCCGCTGCTTCACCTATTCTCCAGCGCCGGGTTATTTTCCTCGCTTCCGGGCTGTCATCATTAAACTGTGCAATGGCGATAGCCTTCGTCATTTCATGACCAGCGTTTATGCACTGGTTAAGTGTTTCCATGAGTTTCATTCTGAACATCCTTTAATCATTGCTTTGCGTTTTTTTATTAAATCTTGCAATTTACTGCAAAGCAACAACAAAATCGCAAAGTCATCAAAAAACCGCAAAGTTGTTTAAAATAAGAGCAACACTACAAAAGGAGATAAGAAGAGCACATACCTCAGTCACTTATTATCACTAGCGCTCGCCGCAGCCGTGTAACCGAGCATAGCGAGCGAACTGGCGAGGAAGCAAAGAAGAACTGTTCTGTCAGATAGCTCTTACGCTCAGCGCAAGAAGAAATATCCACCGTGGGAAAAACTCCAGGTAGAGGTACACACGCGGATAGCCAATTCAGAGTAATAAACTGTGATAATCAACCCTCATCAATGATGACGAACTAACCCCCGATATCAAGTCACATGACGAAGGGAAAGAGAAGGAAATCAACTGTGACAAACTGCCCTCAAATTTGGCTTCCTTAAAAATTACAGTTCAAAAAGTATGAGAAAATCCATGCAGGCTGAAGGAAACAGCAAAACTGTGACAAATTACCCTCAGTAGGTCAGAACAAATGTGACGAACCACCCTCAAATCTGTGACAGATAACCCTCAGACTATCCTGTCGTCATGGAAGTGATATCGCGGAAGGAAAATACGATATGAGTCGTCTGGCGGCCTTTCTTTTTCTCAATGTATGAGAGGCGCATTGGAGTTCTGCTGTTGATCTCATTAACACAGACCTGCAGGAAGCGGCGGCGGAAGTCAGGCATACGCTGGTAACTTTGAGGCAGCTGGTAACGCTCTATGATCCAGTCGATTTTCAGAGAGACGATGCCTGAGCCATCCGGCTTACGATACTGACACAGGGATTCGTATAAACGCATGGCATACGGATTGGTGATTTCTTTTGTTTCACTAAGCCGAAACTGCGTAAACCGGTTCTGTAACCCGATAAAGAAGGGAATGAGATATGGGTTGATATGTACACTGTAAAGCCCTCTGGATGGACTGTGCGCACGTTTGATAAACCAAGGAAAAGATTCATAGCCTTTTTCATCGCCGGCATCCTCTTCAGGGCGATAAAAAACCACTTCCTTCCCCGCGAAACTCTTCAATGCCTGCCGTATATCCTTACTGGCTTCCGCAGAGGTCAATCCGAATATTTCAGCATATTTAGCAACATGGATCTCGCAGATACCGTCATGTTCCTGTAGGGTGCCATCAGATTTTCTGATCTGGTCAACGAACAGATACAGCATACGTTTTTGATCCCGGGAGAGACTATATGCCGCCTCAGTGAGGTCGTTTGACTGGACGATTCGCGGGCTATTTTTACGTTTCTTGTGATTGATAACCGCTGTTTCCGCCATGACAGATCCATGTGAAGTGTGACAAGTTTTTAGATTGTCACACTAAATAAAAAAGAGTCAATAAGCAGGGATAACTTTGTGAAAAAACAGCTTCTTCTGAGGGCAATTTGTCACAGGGTTAAGGGCAATTTGTCACAGACAGGACTGTCATTTGAGGGTGATTTGTCACACTGAAAGGGCAATTTGTCACAACACCTTCTCTAGAACCAGCATGGATAAAGGCCTACAAGGCGCTCTAAAAAAGAAGATCTAAAAACTATAAAAAAAATAATTATAAAAATATCCCCGTGGATAAGTGGATAACCCCAAGGGAAGTTTTTTCAGGCATCGTGTGTAAGCAGAATATATAAGTGCTGTTCCCTGGTGCTTCCTCGCTCACTCGACCGGGAGGGTTCGAGAAGGGGGGGCACCCCCCTTCGGCGTGCGCGGTCACGCGCACAGGGCGCAGCCCTGGTTAAAAACAAGGTTTATAAATATTGGTTTAAAAGCAGGTTAAAAGACAGGTTAGCGGTGGCCGAAAAACGGGCGGAAACCCTTGCAAATGCTGGATTTTCTGCCTGTGGACAGCCCCTCAAATGTCAATAGGTGCGCCCCTCATCTGTCAGCACTCTGCCCCTCAAGTGTCAAGGATCGCGCCCCTCATCTGTCAGTAGTCGCGCCCCTCAAGTGTCAATACCGCAGGGCACTTATCCCCAGGCTTGTCCACATCATCTGTGGGAAACTCGCGTAAAATCAGGCGTTTTCGCCGATTTGCGAGGCTGGCCAGCTCCACGTCGCCGGCCGAAATCGAGCCTGCCCCTCATCTGTCAACGCCGCGCCGGGTGAGTCGGCCCCTCAAGTGTCAACGTCCGCCCCTCATCTGTCAGTGAGGGCCAAGTTTTCCGCGAGGTATCCACAACGCCGGCGGCCGGCCGCGGTGTCTCGCACACGGCTTCGACGGCGTTTCTGGCGCGTTTGCAGGGCCATAGACGGCCGCCAGCCCAGCGGCGAGGGCAACCAGCCGAGGGCTTCGCCCTGTCGCTCGACTGCGGCGAGCACTACTGGCTGTAAAAGGACAGACCACATCATGGTTCTGTGTTCATTAGGTTGTTCTGTCCATTGCTGACATAATCCGCTCCACTTCAACGTAACACCGCACGAAGATTTCTATTGTTCCTGAAGGCATATTCAAATCGTTTTCGTTACCGCTTGCAGGCATCATGACAGAACACTACTTCCTATAAACGCTACACAGGCTCCTGAGATTAATAATGCGGATCTCTACGATAATGGGAGATTTTCCCGACTGTTTCGTTCGCTTCTCAGTGGATAACAGCCAGCTTCTCTGTTTAACAGACAAAAACAGCATATCCACTCAGTTCCACATTTCCATATAAAGGCCAAGGCATTTATTCTCAGGATAATTGTTTCAGCATCGCAACCGCATCAGACTCCGGCATCGCAAACTGCACCCGGTGCCGGGCAGCCACATCCAGCGCAAAAACCTTCGTGTAGACTTCCGTTGAACTGATGGACTTATGTCCCATCAGGCTTTGCAGAACTTTCAGCGGTATACCGGCATACAGCATGTGCATCGCATAGGAATGGCGGAACGTATGTGGTGTGACCGGAACAGAGAACGTCACACCGTCAGCAGCAGCGGCGGCAACCGCCTCCCCAATCCAGGTCCTGACCGTTCTGTCCGTCACTTCCCAGATCCGCGCTTTCTCTGTCCTTCCTGTGCGACGGTTACGCCGCTCCATGAGCTTATCGGGTCCACTCGCGAACGCAGAAAGGCCCACCCGAAGGTGAGCCAGTGTGATTACATTTGCGGCCTAACTGTGGCCAGTCCAGTTACGCTGGAGTCACTAGTATTTAGGTGACACTATAGAAGCGGCCGCGACAACTTGTCCACGTGGAATTCTAAGCTTAGGATCCCAATGTGCTGGAAAGCATTCGTAATCTGTTCGAGCAGCTCATTCCGCGAATCCGCATTGAACGGCCGCCTGCCCGTGAGCAGCTCGTGAAAGACAATGCCGAGACTGAAGATGTCGCTGCGGGCATCGACCCGATGGCCTTCGCCCCGGGCCTGTTCGGGACTCATGTAGGCGGGCGTGCCCGCGTAGCGCGGTCCTTTTCCCACATCCTGTTCCCGCAACGCCAGCCCGAAGTCGGCGACGAACGGCTGGCCGGCACCATCGAGAAGGAGGTTGCCCGGCTTGATGTCCCGATGCACCAGACCCTGCTTGTGCGCGTAGTGCAACGCCTCGGCGACCGTGGCAACCAGCTCGACGGACTCGTGAATCGAAAGACGCGACTGCTTGAGCCTGGTGGCCAGGTCCGTGCCATCGACGTACTTGGACACGATGTAACAGGGAAAGTCATCGGTGCCGCCGACATCGAAGACCGGAACGATGCGCGGATGATCGAGGTTGGCGACCGTGCGCGCCTCGGCCAAGTAGGCCTCGGCGGCCTGGGGACCATCGACCAGCCTCCGATGCGGCACCTTGATCGCCACCAACCGCTGCAATTGGCTGTCATGAGCGAGATACACAGCGCCGAAGCCACCTTTGCCCAAAACCCGCTCGATCCGGTAGCGACCGATGCGTTCGGGAGGTGGTTCCGCGCCAGCGGGCGCAGCTCCAGACAGTGCCCAGCTCGCGCTGGGTAGAAAATCCTGCGTGCCGTCAAGCTGTGTCCCGTCGCCCATGCTCGATAACGGCCCAACTTGGTCAAACTCAGCGCGTACCAGTTCGGATTGCTATTGTAACCGGGCTTCTGCCGACGATCACTCAAGGTTCCGACAAAGTGCGCAACCAGGTGAGGTGAGGCCATGCATTGGGTGCGTTGCGTTGGTATGGCGGTTGCCGCGTTCTTAATTCTCTGCCCACGCGCCCAGGCACAGCATCTCTGGTGGAACCTGGAGGGACACAAGGACCCGACCTGCCTCTACGGCACCATCACGGTCCTGGCGACGCACCGCGACATCTACTACTGCGGCGCCAACTGGCACCCCGGCGCGCCGGCGGGCGGGTACTGTGGCATCCAGCACAACAGCGACAAGGAGCGGCGCACCATCTTCTCTGTCTGGGACACCTCGCCCCAGCTCCACCCACGGGCCACACAGGCCGATCCCGAAACCCAGACGAGCCGGTTCGGCGGTGAGGGCGCGGGCGAACATACTCACTTGGTCTGGCCGTGGAAAGTGGGCGAGACCGTCCAGTTCTTCCTTCAGAAACAGAATGGCGCGAACGGCACGACCACCGATGCGCGGTACTCCGTCTACGACCGCGTTGCCAAGCGGTGGCGCCACGTCTCGACCATCCGCAGCCCCATTGGCGGCCAGAAGAGCGTCGAGACGGTCGGGGGTGGCCTGAACTCCTTTCTGGAGAACTTCTCGGGCAAGGACAAGGAGGCGCCCAAGCTCGCGTTGTATCGCCTGTGGCTCGGCAACAGCGTGGAGGAGATGAAGCCGCTCACCAAGGCCGGCGGTGACGGCATCTGGGGGCAGCTCGACGACGCGTACTTCCTCGCCGAGGGCAACGACAAGAAGCTCGACGCCGTGTTCCGCGACCTGGAAAAGCAACATGGCAAGCCGGTCTTCGGCGGCGCGGGGAAGAAGCTGGAGCCGCTCACCGCTAAGCCGGTTCCCGCCGAGGTCATCGAGGCGCTGAAGGCGCATTCAGTGCAAGGACACCAAACGGGTGCGGGACTGCGCGGGCGGTACGGAAGGAGGACGCCACGCCCAGCGTTGACGCCGCCGGGTTTGGTGATGATCGCCGGGGTGCCTCAACTGGTGGCGAATTTCTGAATCCGGGAATTCATCGTATCCGCGACGTACAGACAGTCTCGGCCATCCAAGGCCACGCCGTGTGGTAGGTGGAATTGTCCAGGCTCCGCGCCTTCCCCTCCGATGCCGCGAAGAAATTTCCCCGCGTTCGTGAACTGTTGGACGCGGTTGTTGGTAGCGCTCACCCAGACTCGGTCCTCGCGGTCCACGCACAAGGAAATAGGTCCGCCCATGCCCGGCGTACCGTCTTTGTTCCGTGGCGGAGGCCCGAACCCGCCGGGTTCGGCACTCTCCGTCCCCCAGTGCGCTAGGAGCTTCCCTTCCGGCGTGAACTTCTGAATGCGATCGAGCGCGGCGTCCGTCGTATAGACGTTGCCGGCGCGATCAAAGGCCGCGAATTGCGGCCCGGCAAAACGTCCGCCCACCGGTTGGCCACCCCCGAACTGTCCCGGTTCATTGCCATGCGTACCCCATTTCCCAACGAATTTCCCATCCCTGGTGAATTTCTGGATGCGACTGTTCCCTTGATCTGGAACATACAGCAGGCCGTCCGGACCGAGCGCCACGGAACCCGGTAGCTGAAACTGTCCATCCCCGGTCCCCTTAATACCCCATTCCCGAAGGAGCTTTCCCGACGGCCCATAAGCAGCAATTTTGTTGCTGTTCCAGTGCGCGACGAAGACGGTTCCGTCCGCATCCACGGCGAGACCACCCGCATGTGGTTGCACAGGAAACGTGCCGAGGAACTTTCCCTCGGGGGTAAACCTCTGAACGCGCTGGTTGCGGAACTCGGCAGTGTATATCTCGCCGCTCGTGCCGAGCGCAATTCCCACGCATGCGGAAAACTCGCCCTCGCCTTTGCCGCGCTTTCCCCACTGCAACAGGAACCGGGGAGGTGGCAGGTTCGGGCTCGGGTCACTCGCCGTTCCCTTTACCCCAGGCAGCAGCAACAAACATGCACTTCCCGCGCTGCCAAGAAAGCATCGCCGCGACACTTTCCCGTGGTCGCGCCGTCTTTGTGGATCGCTGGCCAACATTTCCGCATCCTTCCGATAGCGACACGGCTCGGCGAAACCGGTTTACTTAGAATGTTCGGCTCACGGATCGTTGTCAACGTTCGTTCGCACAACAGGAGTGAAGCATGCGCCGTCGAATCGTGTGGTTAATGCTCGCAAGCGCGCCGCTTGGTATTGCAGGCGCGGCGCGCGGCGACGAACCGAAACAGGGGGCCGTGACGAAGGCCGATCTCGGCAGCGGAGTCGTCCTCGAAACCGTGTTCATCCCGCCAGGCGAGTTCTTCATGGGCAGCACTGCCGAAGAGAAACGCTGGGCAACCGGGATCGAAGGAGGCGCTCAGCCCGGAACCGAGCGTGAGTCGTACGAAGGCGAGCAACCGCGACGGATGCGCGTGAAGGAAGCTTTCTGGATCGGCCGCACCGAAGTCACCGTCGGTCAGTTCCGGCGGTTCATCGAAGCGACCAACTACGTCACCGACGCCGAGAAGCCGGGCGGCAAGACGCAGTGTTTCGACCCGGAGTGGACCGGTTACCACCTCACCACCAAGATCGTTCATCCGTGGAAGCCGATGCCGGGCAAGAGCTGGCGCGATCCGAATTGGCAGTTCCCGATGCGGGACGATTTTCCCGTCGTGTGTGTCAGTTGGAATGACGCGCGGGCCTTTGGCGCGTGGCTCACGAAATACGAACGCGCGGCGGGGCGCCTGCCGGAAGGACTCGAGTATCGCTTGCCGGCCGAGACCGAATGGGAATACGCCTGCCGCGGCGGGCGGCAGGACAGCAGCTACTTCTGGTGGGGCAACGAGCTCGGCGACGGCGAGGGCCGGTTCAATATCTCCGGCCTCGATCTCTTGCCGGGCCGGACCCGCAAATGGCCGCTGGCGAGCGCTCCCTGGAGCGATGGCTTTTCGTTCGTCTCGCCGGTGGATCACTACGGCCAGAAAGGTCGCAACGGGTTCGGCCTGGCCGACATGTGTGGCGGCGTGTGGGAAGTGATCCTCGATCACTTCGATCCGAAAGGAGGGCACGAAGAATTGCTGGAAGCGAAGGAGAACATTCGCCCGGTCTGCCGAGGCGGCAATTACTTCGACGTCCCCGGCAACGCGCGTTGTGCCGTGCGACTCGGATTGGCCGGACCCAGTTATTCCGACTCCCGCGACGGCTTCCGCATCTGCCTGGGACGCCCGCGCGGCAGCAAACCCTAACCCGAAGTATTCATGGAGCAGCTTTCATCCACCTCAGCAGGTCCTCACAGGCGCGCCGACTCGCCTGAGTGTCGAAACCAGATCGATCGTCCGATCATTCGACCTTCAACTTGCGGCGGTACAGCTCTGGGCCCTGAGCTATATACAGCGTGTTGTGGCCCGGACCTGCCAGGATGCAGGTGGTGAGCGGTTGGTTGGGGTTGGGTTTGGGGAGGACACCACACGGTCGACCGGTTGGGTCGAAGATTTGGACGCCGAGAGCACTGGTGATGTAGTAGCGCCCCTTCTTGTCGACGGCCGTGCCGTCCCCCTTGGAGGCGGAGAGGTATGGGGGCGGCTCGTTCGCCTTGAATGCTCCTTCATCGTCGATGGGGAGCCGCAACGTCATGCTCGGCATTTTGGCATCGAGCGAGCCATCGGGGTTGACGCGAAACATCCAGGCGAACTCACCGCCGTAGTCGGAGACTGCCAGCGTCCCTCCATCGTTGGACAGGGCAATGCCGTTCGGCTTGGTAATTCCCGTATCGACCGCGGTCACCGCGCCGGTCTTCGGGTCAATACGGGTGACTTGTTGAAGTCCTGTCTGCGTGATCATGATGAGTCCATCCCGGGTAACGGCCAGATCATTCGGCTTGACCCCTTCGGCAACGGTTTTGACTTGGCCGCTGGCGACGTTGATGGAGATGACCCGGTCCTTGGCTCCCTGGCAGCCATACAGCAGTGAACCATCCGGGCTGAATTCCAGCCCACTGACTGATTCTTTCGCGATGACGGTTCGCGCTCCCGTCGCGCTCATTCGATAGACTGCGGGCGCCTTCATGTCGCAGAAATAGAGGTTGCCCTCCTTGTCGGAGCACAGAGCATCGGCGAACCCAAGGTCGTCTGCCACGCGCTCCCAGGACTGACCGGGCACGAGCAGATTCAGCAGGGTGAGGTCGCCTCCAAGGTCGCCGCGCGTGTCGTAATGCGGAGTGTGGGTCTCCTTCCGCCAGAGCCACTTCATCGCATCGGGGAAGCGCGCGCTGCCGAAATCGGCGTTGTGATCGTACCCTTCCGCCCAGTCGAAGCGCACGTCGTAACCCATGTATTTCAGGGCGGAAACCATCTGTTGATTCGCCCACGGCCAACTACCGGCCGCGTTGTCGACATCGCCGCTCGTATCGGCCAGGTAGACGCGAATCGGCTTGGGTTCTGTCTTGCGGATCAGCGAGGGGTATTCGTTCCCGCCGCGCAGATTGGTAAAGCTGCCGACGCTCGAATACACCTTGCGGAAGAGGTCGGGCCGCTCCCAGGCAACCGTGAAAGCGCAGATCGCGCCCGATGAGGAGCCGCCTATCGCCCGCATCTCCGGGGACGGAGAAATGCGATAGTGCTTCTCAACTTCCGGGATGATCTCCTCCAACAGAAAACGGGCATAACGGTTTCCGAGACTGTCATACTCGTAGCCTCGGTTCGAGAACTGCGGCACGCGCTTAGACTGGTCGTGACCGGGATTGATGAATACGGCGATCGTCGGCGGCATGGCGCCACCGGCGATAAGGTTATCGAAAACGACCGGGATGCGCCAGCGACCTTTGACGTCGCGCATCCGCTCTCCGTCTTGAAAGATCATCAGGGCTGCCGGTTCACTTTCCTTGTACTGCGCCGGAACGTAAATCGACCAGTCGCGGACGGTGCCGCTGAAAACCTTCGATTTCCAGGGAGGCATTGGTTTGACGGTGCCATGCGGAATATCGTCACGCGGGACGGCGTCGCGATGCGGCTCCCATTGCGGGTGGGTTTTCACGATGGGAACATGAGTGGACTCGGCGTTCTGCGACCACAGCCAGCGAAGGGCATTGGGGAAATCTTCGCCCCCCCATTGGCCGCTGTGGCCGCCTTCGGTCATGACAAGTTTGTAGTTGTAGCCGGCAAACTGCAGGGCCGCGGCCAAATCCTGGTTCGCCAGGGGCCAATTGCCGTGCAGGTTGTTGAGGTCGTCCTTTCCATCCTGGAGGTACACTTTGATTGGTTTTGGGTGGCCCTTCGTCTTGCGAACCAGGCCCGGATAAGCCCAGCCACCGCGAATGTTGGTGAAACTGCCAATGTGGCTCAGCACCTTGCCGAACTGCCGTGGCCGCTTCCACGCCACGGAAAAGGCACAGATCCCCCCGGATGAAATGCCGCAAACGGCGCGATTGGCAGGATCTTGCGCGACATTCAGCCCCTTGAGGGCGACAGGCAGAAACTCCTCGATCAGAAACCGGGCGTAGCGGTCGCCCAGGGAATCGTACTCGAACGAGCGGTTGCTGCGGTCGGAGGCCCCGGCCCGGGTCGCCGGAATGGTGCCCGGATTGACAAAAACCGCAATCGTCACGGGCATCGCTTGTTGATGAATCAGGTTGTCAAAGACGACCGGCACGCGAAACGCCCCGTTTGGAGCGGCGTAACCCGATCCATCCATGAATACCATCAGGTTCGCCGGTTTTTCCGGGCTGTACTGGGCTGGTACGTACACGCTGTATTGGCGCTTCGTTCCCGGAAAGAGCTGGCTGCTGGAGAATTCGCCTGTCGTCAGTCTCCCCTTGGGTACTCCCTCATGAGCAACACGATCAGGATGGTCTTCCCCGGCACACGGCTGCCCCATCGTCACATACAACACCAACACGATGCAGGCGCGGAACTTGGGAATGCCGGCGCGATGCTGGCGCAAAGCAGACAGAATGGAGCGCACGATGATTGTCGACATGGGTAGACTACTGTTCCTTCTGCTGTCCCAAGGCACGAGCCATCATGAACGTCGACCCAAATGCGAGGATCAAAAACAAAATCGGAATCAGCAGCGAGAATATTTTCGGGGTTTCGCCAGAGCCTGTTGGCACGAGGCTTGCCAGCGGGTGGAGCAGCGCGGCCACAGCCCAGAAAAGTACATTCGCGACGAGTAGGTTGTTTTTTGGCGCAGCCATTAGCAGTTCTTTCGAGAGAGGACAGGTTGTCATCCACATCACTCTATGCGAAACCGATGGATTATAGCCGTCGATTTGATGATTGTCCGCGATGACGGCACGAGCATCGAAGAGGGGCGCATCATGAACCGTCGGCGAGCATGCTGGAATCATTGGTGCCCGATCCTGCTGGCATGTGCGGCGCCGGCGCTGGGGGGCGAGAAGCCGAGTCTCGACCGCCAGCTTCTCGACCTCGCGGCGCGCCAACAAAACGAACGCCGCGCTCGCTTCGCCGCGGTCAAGACCGCGGCCGACCTGGAAGCGCTGCAAAAATCATTGCGTGAGAAGTTTCTGCAATTGCTCGGCGGACTTCCGAAGCCCGCGGGCGTTCCACCCGCCAGGATCATGGGCCGGATCGAGGCGGACGGTTATGTCATCGAAAAGCTCGTGTTCGAAAGCTCTCCCGGCTATTTCGTCTCTGCTCTCTTGTACAAGCCCAAGAACATCACCAAGCCTTTGCCCGGCATTATCAGTCCCTGCGGCCACTCGGCCGCTGGCAAGGCGGCGCCCATCTATCAGACCTTGCACATCAACTTGGTGAAGCGCGGCTACATCGTCTTGACCTACGATCCCGTCGGCCAGGGTGAGCGCAGCCAATTCTGGGACTCGGAAAAACGGAAGTCGCGATTCAACCTGACCTGCGGCGAACACGCGGTCCTGGGCAATCCGCTCTACTTGCTGGGCACGAGCCTGGCCCGCTACCGCATCTTGGACGGTATCCGCGCCATCGACTACCTGGCGTCGCTTCCGGAAGTCGATGCCCGCCACATCGGCTGCGTCGGCAACTCCGGCGGCGGCACGCTGACGGCATACATCTCCGCCCTCGACCCCCGCGTGCACACGGCGGTGATCGGCTGCTACATCACGACGCTGCCGCGGCGCATGGGCAATCGCATTGGGGCCGACCCGGACGCCGACCCTGAACAAGACATCGCCGGCTTCGTCAGCGAAGGCATCGATCATGCCGGCTTGCTCGCCCTGCGCGCGCCGCGGCCAACTCTCCTGGCAACCGCGCAATTTGACTTCTTTCCGATCGAAGGCGCGCGCGAATCGTTCGCCGAGGCCAAAGCACTGTATGAGGTCGCCGGCGCGGCGAATTACATCGCGATGGTGGAGGCGGCCGAGAAGCACGGCCTGTCGCTGCCGCTGCGCAATGCCACCTATGAGGTCTTCGACCAGTGGCTGGATGCACGCAAGCTCGAAGCGCGACCCGAGCGCAAGGTGAACCCCAGGCCGGAAAAGGAGTTGCTCGTTTGCAAAGACGGTCAGGTCAATCTGGCCATGCAATCGCGACATCTGTTGACAGTCGCGCTCGAAGAGTTCGACAACCGCAAGAAATCTGTGCGCCAGCCGAGCTCCCTGGTCGACCTTCTCCGCCTGGACACGAACGAGGCTGACTTTCGCACTGTCGAGATCGCGCGCGGCGCACCGGCGAACCAGACGCTGATCGCGTGCATCAATGGCAACGAAACCCGCCCCTGGCAGGATGAAAAGGGATTCCTCCAGGCACTGGCGAAGGGCGGAAGTTCGGTCGTCGCCATCGACCCGCGCGGCGTCGGCGCGCTCAGGCCAGCTCTCGGCGTTCGGGGCCACGACTATGCGGATCCGCTGGCCGGCGTCGAGGAGAATCTTGCTTACAATGCCTTTCTGGTCGGCAAGTCGCTCTTGGGGATGCGTGTTACCGACGTGCAGGCCGCCGTGCGGACGCTGGCAGCAGAAAGGAAACCAGCGCGAATCGTCCTTTGCGGCCGGCGCGACGCCGCGCTGGTCGCGTGCCTGGCCGCCGCGATCGAGCCGGCGGTTTCCCGCGTAGCCGTGGAGCAGATGCCGTTGTCCTACCGCTGGTTTTTCGACACCGCCGGGCGACCGATCAACGCGGCAAGCATCTTGCCATCGCTGCTCAGCGATTATGGCGATCTCGACCGGGTAATATCCGCGATCGCCCCACGCAAGATGTTAAGCGCCGCCGGTCTTGGTCAACCGGCCCAACGGCTGCCAACTCTGCAACGAATAGACGGGCTCTTCACCGAGCACCCAGCCTTGCTGACGGAATGGCTCGACGGTATCCGCGATTGAGCTTGCAGGCCTCGGCCACCGTCCAACGATTTCCGGTCGCGGCAAGCCGGCGTGCGATTTTTTTGACCGCGCGCTGGTCATGTCGTATCTGTTCTCGCCACGACATTCCGCCCCACGTCGCGAGGAGGCGGTTGGCCGGCGCGCTTCTTACGAAGCGGCCGCAAAATGAAACATTCCCGTGAGGTCGTTCGCGAGCGAATTGCAAAGGAGAAACGCGGTGAAGAAGGTTGCAAAGCGGCGTTTGGGATTCACGCTGGTGGAATTGGCAGTGGTGGTGGTCATTATTGGGGTGCTCGCCGCATTTGGCGTACCCCGAATGCTTAAGAGCGTCGAGCGCGCGAAGGCCTCGGAAGCGTTTAACTACTTGGCCGCCGTCCGGGCGGCCCAGGAGCGCCATCAGAGCCGGCAGGGCACCTATTCCGACGCGCTCGACCACTTGGACGTGCAAATCCCCGTGCCACATTACTTCGTGGTCGGCACCATCAGCGTCGGTGCGACTGGATCGCTGGAAGACTCCTGGTCGCTCACCCTGACGCGCGAGGGCGCGTCCTCGGGTTACGGCGCCTACACCGTGACATTCAACCACAACGGCTACGACCCGGTCGGCAGCACCATCCACGGTATGCCCGACATCAATCCGATGGGCGGCTAACGCCCAAGTCTCGCTCGCTCGGCCGGTAGGGTGCCGCGCTGCCCGCGCGCGGCGCCCTACCGGCATGCCCATTCAGCCGGAACGCCGCCAAGCCCGATTGCTCGGCAGGCGGCCTGACATTCGCGGGGCGCGCTCCACCTCTTTTGCCGGTGCCGCCGGCTCACTGCCGGTGCATCTTTGGGCAAGCAAAAGGCAAAGGCGACATGGAATTCGAAGACTGGTTCGTGTCGCGTGCCCGCGTCAGCAGCAAACGGCATGCGCGCGTCACCACCGACGACCGCGTCGCGCTTTTCCAGCAGCTTGCCACGCTGATCTCCTCCGGCACGCCGCTCCTCGAATCCATTCAGGTCTGCGCGCAGCAGAGCGAAAGCACCAAGCTGCAAGAGACGCTCGATGAGATCGCGGAACGAATCTCGTCGGGCAGCCCGCTGCATGCCGCCATGGCCGAGTATCCCAACGTTTTCGAAACCCATTGGGTCAACGTCATCCAGACCGGCGAGGCCGCCGGCAAGATCGGCCTGGTGCTGCACGAGCTGAACCAGAAGATCCGCGAACAGCGCGAGGCCCGCCGGCAATTGATGGGCGCGCTGGCCTACCCGATCATTCTCTCCATCGTGTCGGTGATCGCGATTACCGTGCTGCTCTCGTTCGTCGTGCCGACCTTTGCGAGCATGTTCGCGGAGATGGGTTCCGAGCTGCCGCAGTTGACCCAGTTCGTGGTCAACCTCTCCGATTTCGTGGTGCATTACGGCATTTTCGTCGCCGCGGGCTTGTTTGGATTGGGACTGGGTTTCCGGCAATACCTGAAAACCGAGCTGGGGCGGCGCCGCACCACGGCGGTGGCGCTGTCGGTCCCACTGCTCGGCGAATTGCTGGTCTACTCGGCGATGTACCGCTTTGCTTCGGGCCTGGCGCTCCTGCTGAAAAGCGGCGTGCCGATGCTCGAAGCGCTGAACACGCTCGCCGGCGTCTTTCACCTGAGCCCGATCTACCGCGACGCCGTCGTCCACGCCCAGGAGAAGGTGGCCGCCGGCGCTCCCCTGGCCGATTCGCTGCAAGACACCAACCTGTTCACCAACATGATGACCAGCATGGTCCACGTCGGCGAAGAGTCGGCAACCCTTGCGGGGGTGATGGAGCAAACCGCGCCCTATTACAAGGAGCGGATGCAGAACATCGTCACCAAGCTCACCAAACTGATGGAGCCGACGATCATCGTGATCATGGGGGCGGCGATCGCCGTCGTCATGATGTCGATCTACCTGCCGATGTTCGAGATGGCCGGCCACGTCAAGTAGCAACCATGAAACGTGCAGCAACAAAGAGCGGCATGTCGCTGATCGAAGTGTCGGTCGTCATGGCCGTGATTGGCGTTCTCGCCGCCCTGACCGTCGGGAATTTCCGCCGCGCTTTCGAGCAGTCGCGGGCCGACGTCGCTTCCGCGAATCTGCAAGCCATCTGGTCGGCGCAGCGCATCTACTGGTTGGAAAACCGCGCGTTTGCCGAAAAGTTGACCGAACTGCAGTCCCTGGGATTGCTCGACCCGGCGGTTGGATCGGCGACCAACCCATTTTCTTACTCCATCACCAAGGCGAACAAGGACACATTCACCGCCACCGCCAAACGCGCCGGCAGCAAATTGTGGAAGGGATCGTTCGTCATCGACGAGACCGGCGCCCTGAGCGGGACCATCGCCGCCGCCGGCGAGGCGGCCATTACCCCGGGCTTCAAATAATGGTCGAGAAGCCATCCATTCGCAACCATGGCGGCCGGTGCCGCGCGGGCTTTTCCCTGCTGGAACTGCAGATCGCGCTGGTGATTCTTGCGATCGGCATGGCCGGGCTGACGCCGACGGTGGTGATGTACCTTCGGCAAGTGCGCTCCCTGGACCGGCGCTTCGACAGCGCCAAGACCCATTACCTGGTGCCGCCGGCGAACTCGTGGGCCGCCAAGCTAGGCGCCGCGACGGCGATTCAACTCGCCAATCCGCCGGCGCGGACGGCCTTCTCCAACCTCTACATCAACTTTCAGCCGGTCCCGCCCGACAACCCCGGCTCCTTCGAGGGTCATGCCTACAAGGCCGATCGTGGAGCGCTTTATGCAAACCGCGGCAACGGCTTTACTTATGGATGGGACCTCGATCTGACCGCGGCGACGCGCAATCGCGACGTCAAGAAGTCGAAGGATGAACGCTACGACACGCTGATCCACACGCAGCTCTACGGCAACGGCAAGTGGGAGGTCGCGGTGCCCGAAGGCGTGTACACGGCGCGCGTGGTCGCCGGCGACGCATCCTACACCGACAGCAGCTACAAGATCGCCGTCGAAGGGATGCTGGCCGTCAGCGGCGTTCCCACCACGGCCAAGCCGTGGGTGGAAGGCTCGGCGAGCGTGCTCGTGATCGACGGCCGCTTGACGATCAGCAACGCTCCCACGGCCAACAACAACAAGATTTGCTTTGTCGACATCGTTGAAGGCAACCCCACGCGGGACGTGAGAATCAACTCGGTCGAAAAGTCGCTGACGAGCGAACAGGTCACTGCCCATGTCGCGATCAAGAAGTCCTAAGCAATGTTGATCAACGAAGCACGCCGGCGCGGTTTTACCTTGTTGGAATTGACACTGGTCGGCACCTTCCTGGCGATCCTGGGCGTATTGCTGGCGGGGGTGTCGTCGGGGTTGGTTCGCGGGCTGGTCGATGCCGTCGCCCGCAACAAGGTTACCCATGCTGCCAACCTGGCCTCGGCCAGCCTCAGCCACGACCTGGCCGGCAGCGTGCCGGGCCAGCTCGGCAGCAAGAATTCCGGGCGCTACGTTGGCCGGTTGACTCCGAACAACACCAGCCTCTGGCTCTGTTTCGACGGCGGCGCAACTCCCAATGGCATAGCGGATTGGGCCGGTCCCGATACCGTCATTACCTACGAAGTGGTCGCGAAACAACTGGTCCGAACCAACCGCAACATCCAACAAACGTTTACCGTCACCGGGTACGTCGACAAGCTGACGGTCGCCGATTCGGCCGATGGCGTGCAATTGCAGCTAACTTTTTCTTATCGCGACACGAAATCGACCTATATGTTTTTGGCCCGTAATCCATGAAGGTCGAACCGTTGCAAGCTCAGGCATCATCGCGTCCAGGCTACGCGCTATTGCTGGTGGTCGTCACCATGCTGTTGTTTACCGCCATGCTGGCGGTGGTGCATCGGCAGGCGGGCGCGGCCTTGCGCGTGGAATCGGTCCGGACACTGCAACAGCAGCGCGACGAGGGCAGTATGGCAGCGCTGGCGCGCGGCCTGGCGCTGTTGGAAACCGGCGCGCCGCCGGCGACCAATTACGTTTGCGGGACGACGATCAACACGTCCAAGGGCGCGCTTCCGTTCACGTTGACGTTCACGTACGAGGGAAAAGACTCGGGCGACGAGCTCTGGCGGGTGCGGGCCGCGCCGACCGCGGACTACGAACACCCCGATCCGATGCCGAATGGATTTCTTCCTTGATCCGACTAGGGAGCCGGTTGATGAACGGTAAATGGACTTTGGTCAAGCGCGCCTTGAAGCCGTGCGTGACCGTGGAGACGTTAATCACCATCTTGGCCATCTTGATGATCGCGGCGTTCTACCGCATTGTTCATGAAGACCGGCTGCTATTGAACCTCTATTACGTGTCGATCGCGGCGGCGGCCTATTCGCTCGTCCGCCGGCGCGCCATGGGGATGATGTCGTTCGTCATGAGCGCCGCCGCCTCCACCACCGTGCTCAACCTCTACCTGAGCCCCAAGCACGGCGCCTCCGACCGCCTGCTCGACCCGGTGGTCGATGTGACCTGCTGGTGCATCCTGCTGCTGCTCAGTTGGCGGCTCGCGGTGCAAGCGTGCAAGCTGGACGTTGAAGAACGCCGGCTGAAGTTGCAGCGGCAGATCGACGAAAGCGCCGCCGCCACCCGGGCGGCAGCGCTCACCTGCACCTCGCACGAAGTGCGCACGCCACTGGCCGCAATCTTGAGCCTGACCGAAACCCTGCTTTGCGAATCGGCCGGCCCGCTCAACAAACTGCAAAAGGAGTTCATCGCCGACATCGACGGCTGCGGCAAGCACCTGATGGCGCTGGTCAATGACATTCTCGACTATGCCAAGGCCCAGGCCGGGCAGATCAAATTGGCGCCCGAAGTCGTCGCGCTGCCTGAGCTGGTCGATCAATGCATCGGCATCGTCGAGAACCAGCAGCGCGACAATAAGATCACCTTCTCGACGCAAAAGGACGCCAGCGTAACCGAGATCGTCGCCGACCCGCTGCGGCTCAAGCAGATCCTCATCAATCTCTTGTCCAACGCTGCCAAGTACAGCCCCAATGGCGGCCTGGTGAAAGTGCAGATCCGGGCCGTCGACAACGACGTGCTGGTGAGCGTGCGCGACACCGGCCGCGGGATCGGGCCCGAACAGATCAAGCAGCTTTTCGATCCCTATTACCAGGCCGCCCAGGGCGATCAACGCATTGGCATCGGACTGGGCCTGGCGATCGTCAAGCACCTTGCCGAGCTGCACAACGGCGATATCGGCGTGAAGAGCAGCCCCGGCGCCGGCAGCTTGTTCAACCTGCGGCTGCCGTTGGTCGGTCCCACGGACGCCGCGTCCAAAGCGACCGCCGGCCGGCAACGAAGCTGGGGTGCCGTCGTCGATACCAAGTCGTTCATGGACCAAGCGGCCGTCGCGGCCAGCGTCCTGTGAACCCGGCATCTCGTTACGAAACCGCAATGAGCGAGCGCTCAAGGGGAGTCACGAATGGAACTGGCAAGTCAAGCCCGAGAGACGTTTTCCGCCTCAGACGTCGCGCCTGCGCGCAGCAATCCGGCGGCTGCGTTCTTCAACCCCGATGAAACGTCGACTGCCCCGCGGATCACGCGCTTGCTGGTCGCCGACGGCAATCCTACCGTGCGGAAGATTCTGAAGCACATCGGCGAGTGCATGCAATGGGAAACCATCGAGGCCGAGGACGGCGAGCAGGCGCTGGCCGCGGCCCGCGCCCGGCCGGCGCCCGACGCCATTATCCTCGATTTGCAGCTTGCCAAGGTGAACGGCTACGAAGTGTGCCGGCGGCTAAAAACCGATGAGCGGTCGCAATTGATTCCGATCGTTGTCATCACCTCCGCCGAGAATCCCGACGAACGGTTGCGCGCGTTGGAAGTGGGGGCGGACGACTTTCTCACCAAGCCGATCAACCGGGCCGAGCTGACCGTCCGCATCCGGGCGCTCTTGCGCATTCACAAGTTCAACCAGGAGCTGATCGGGGCCGAGAGCGTGGCGTTGGCGCTGGCGCGCGCGGTGGCGGCCAAGGACGGCTATTCGAAGGCGCACGTCGAAGAAGTGGCCAACTACGCCGTCATGCTCGGCAAGGCGCTCGATCTCGAAGCCGCCGAATTGAGCACGATTCGCTACGGCGCCATCTTGCATAACGTCGGCAAGATCGCGATTCCGGACGCCGTCCTGGAGAAGACCGGCGAGCTGACTCCGCGCGAGAAGGCCCTATTCCAGCAATACCCGCGGATCAGTTGCGACATCTGCGCCCCGCTCAAGCCGCTGAAGCAAATCGTGCCGATCGTGCGCCACCACAAAGAGAATTGGAACGGCACCGGCTATCCGGACGGGCTGCGCGGGGCCGAGATTCCCCTGGGAGCGCAGATCGTCGGCCTGGTGAACAATTATTGCGCGATGACCAGCGATCGGCCGTTCCGCAAGGCGGTCTCGCAGGCGGATGCGCTTGCGCGCCTGCGCGAGCGCGCCGCCCGCGGCTTGCACGATCCGGCACTGGTGGAAAAGTTCGTTGCCTGCCTGGAAGCCAAGCCGTAGCGCGAGGCCGGTCGCGGTACTTCATTCATTTTTCACTCGTGCCCTTGGCGGCGACAGAGCGACCTATCGCAAGCTCATGGCGTTCCGTTCGGAGTTCGCCATTCGTATCTTTGTAAAACTCGAAGAATTCCCGCCGCGAAACCAAGCCCAAGTCCATTGCCCGGCGTGCCGCAACGATTGGGCTAACCTTGAACGAGTTGGCCGCCTTCTTGAACGGTTGATCGGCGCGTCCGATTTTGTTCAAAAGGCCTTCAATTCGCCCGCCGGGACAAGGAATTCCGCTGCCGCGCCATCACACCACGCTTCGATGTCGTGCGTCGATTTTTCGGCGAGCCCGGCGTTCGTCAAGGCGCTTTCGCCAAGCCAGATGCACAAGATTACTATCACTTTCGCGGCAGGCGGGGCTGTGGTGTCGAGCGCCAGGAGGGCCGCCAGCCCCAGCGGGGCGTCTGCCAACGGCGCGAGCGTGCCGCTGGTCATCGACGATAGCCGACCAGCGTTAGCCACGGTGCCCGATTCCCCGTCCATTCCGGCCGGTTGGAGCGCATGGCCACTTCGAGTCACCGCGCCGGCGGAATTTTTTTTGACCGCCGCCCATTCCTGTCTTACCTGTTCTTGCCACTGCACTCAGTCAAAGTTCACGATTGGGGCGGCGTTGCCCGCGCGCTTTTCGGGACCGGCTGCAAAGTGGAAAAGTAACCGTCTTGTGGTGAAAGAGTCTCAAAGGAGAGGTGCGATGTTGCAACGAGTTCCTGCGAAGCGGCGCGGATTTACCCTGGTCGAGTTGGCCGTGGTCGTCGTGATCATCGGCGTGCTGGCGGCATTCGGCGTTCCCCGCATGCTGAAGAGCGTCGAGCGCTCGAAGGCGTCGGAAGCATTCAACTATCTCGCCGCCGTCCGGGCGGCCCAAGAACGGCACCAGAGCCGGCAAGGCACCTACGCCAGCGCCATGGACCAGTTGGACGTGCAGATGCCCACGCCGCATTACTTCACCGTCGGAACGATTGCCGCCGGCACCAGCGGCTCGTTGGAAGATTCCTGGTCGATGACGCTGACCCGCGAGGGCGCTTCGGCCGGCTATGGCGCCTACACGGTGACCTTCAACGAAAACGGCTACGATCCGGCGAAAAGCACCATCGACACCATGCCCGACATCAACCCGATGGGCGGCTAATCCGCTGATCCTTTGGCCGGTGCGGCGCTTGCGATCGCTCGTTCGCAAGCGCGGCGCCGGCCAATCCGCCTTCCCACCGCGCCGGCCAACGTGGTTGAGTCGCGGCCCAATCTCCCAAAGCAGCCCTGTAGCCTTCATCAACCCAGCGGCCTCCTTCGCGAGCGTGGATTGGGTAACGATCCGATGGTTTCGCTCTTTACCAAAATCGGCGCGCCCAAGGCTTTGGGGCTGTACATCGCGGAAACGGAAGTCACCGTTTCCGTGGTTGGAGCGCACGGCCTGTCGTTGCGGCCCTTCGCCGCGGAAACCGAGCCGATCTCCGGCCGGCGGCTGGAAGAGGTGGTCGGCAAACTGCTCGACCACGTGTTCGATACCTACACCCGCTGGCGGCCGCCGGTCGTGATCGGCCTGGGTTCGCAGAAGGTTTTCTTTTCCACCCGGCCCATGCAACTAACGCACTCGCTGCCCAACGGGCGCGGCTTTGACGATCGCCGGCCGCGCCGGGAAAGGCGTTGCCGGGGCGGCTTGCAGCGTTTCGAGCTCGGCAACAAGGGCGTTGGCCTCGTGGCGCAGCTCGTTGGGATGGAGCGCCGTCTGCGCTTCGAGCATGGCCGCCCGCCGCGCCAAGATCAAAGCCGCCTCGATGCGGCCCTGGCCGGCCAGCCAGCGCGCATCGCTCAGGATCACGCGCGAAAGCGCGCGCGACGAAGGCCGGCGCAGTCTGCGCGAGCGCGGCTCCAGCCATCGGCTCGGCTCACCGACCACCGTTGCGTTGTTGTCCTGGTCAAACGCCGGTCCGCCCTCGGGCGCCGACGACGAGCACCGCGCCGGGTTTGGGTCCGCATCGTTGCCAACGACAACATCCTGCGCGCTGGCCGTCGACAACAGCAGGCCGGGGCGCGTTCCGGCATCCGCGCCCACGAGCGCGAACCATAGGATCGTGCCGGAGCGCAGCCAGGTGACACCGCAGTGCCTCGCAAAAATCGCCTTCATGGCTTTGGATCACTTGCCGAGTGGAAACCCAGGCGGTTTGGCAGCACCTGCCAACCGCCGATTTCGACCTAATGCCGCTCGTCTATTCGTCGGCTTTCCATGCGGCAAAGCTGAATCGGAATCGCCCATGATCGACGTCCCCAAATTGCGCGTTGGAGGCGCGGGATTGGAGGAAGGTGAACGCGCGTCGGGTAGGTTTCCAGTTTCTCCTGGCAGTGGAATCCGGCAGGAGTTCCGCGGTACAATGGCGGTCAAAAATTCGCGCAGCGTGGTCGAGACGTTTGCAAAATGCATCTCCTTTGCCCACACTGCAGAACCCGGTCGAGGTGGTAAAGCTCTCTTCGAGCGAGGAGATTCGCAAGGGCATTATGCCATACTTGTGCCGACACGAGGGCGCGGCAACTCGATGACACCGACGTATTATTAAAAGGAGACTCGATCATCGCACAAGCGCTCATCGTCCTGCTAATGGTTGTCGCCCTTCCGATCGGATGGCTCGCATCCGAGTTCGGCAAGAGCCGGTCGCTACGCATCGCGCTGGGCCTCATGGCAATCGCCTCGGCGATGGGCGTTGCGTATGTTGTCGGCCACCTATGGCGCTGGAATTACAATGCCTGGTACGGGACCGCGTCCAAAGACCTGATCGATGCCACCGTAACCCAAATTGAAGACGGCAACATTGATCGCGTGATGAGTGTCCTGCGACGCCTCAAGCTTGACTACCACCCCACGTACGAAAACCGGGCTCACTATGACGAACTGGTCAGCGAAGCGGTCGCGCAGATGAAGGGCGATCATCAACTACGCGACACAAAATGGAACCCGGCGCCTTTCGCACCCGAGACGTGGATTGGGCACTGGGAAACCGACACTGGATTCTGGATCGTTATCAACCGCGCCCGCGATTTTGATATTGTTCGGTCCGGCGACAACATGCCGAAGATGACCGATGTCGTCATGGCAGACGATTTCGGCTCGCTTACGTTTACCGAGGGCGCTCAGTGGCGGCATGAGCTCACGCTCAAGAACCAATACGAAGTCGCTCACGTATGGCGTGATCTAACGAAGGGGAGCGTCTGGCAAACTGGCACGCTACACAAACTGCGGCGCGCCACTTCCGAGGAGCGCGCCTTCACGCAGCGGAACAAGTAGAACGCAATCGTTCGCCGGCGCGGCGGATTGTCGCGGAGGCTTTAGCATGGCTTGGAAGCAGTCCAAGTATTTAGTGCTGGGCGGAGTGGCGTGTCTCGCTGGTGCTTGGCGCGCCTTTCAGGGCATCCGTGCTTCGCCGGAAAAGCGGCGCGAGATGGCGGAAACCATCGGCACGAAAAGCCCAAGATTCGCACGCGCGGTGTGTTGGATCGCCTTTGTCCCGCTGCTGCTGGCCGGGATTGGGTTCTTCGTGCTGGCCGGCTTCGTGGCAGCCGGAGCATTCGAGTAATCGCATATGATGAAAGCTGTCGGGAGGTGCGCACGCGAGCTTTCCCGGCGGTGATCGAGCGTTGCCCGGACACGGGCCTGTTTGTCGGCTACGTCCCTGGCTTCCCCGGTACCCATTCGCAAGGGGAGACGCTCGATGAGTTGCATCAGAACTTGGCCGAAGTCATTGGGATGTTGCTGGAGGACGGCGAGCCGCAACTTGAGTCGGAGTTCATCGGTACGCAGAAAGTCCAGGTGGCCTGAGTATGCCCAAGCTGCCGGAAATGCAACCACTCGCGATGCCGGTGGACCTTCCGATTTGGGGGCTGGTGAGCTACAAAGTGACACGCTCAGAACTGCGAGCCATGCTCGGCCCACCTCATTACGTGGAGACCGACCCGCGATGCACCTGCGGCGGCGAGCAGGACAGTTGGGCGTACAAACTCGCGTCCGGACAGCGCATCTTGGTTATTCTGGACGTCAAATCCGGGTGGGCAGAGTTGTGGGGCAATCCGCCGCAAATTGGGCCGATACTCGTGTCGCTCGGGATCGCGCTAGACGACGCCAGGCTCAAGCACCATGAGCCGTTTGAGATGACGTGAAAGACGCCTGCGAGTTTGAGGGGCCGTTGATTGCCCTTGATCATTGGGTAAAATCGCGTCCATGAACACGGGAACTTCCATCGCGACCGACAACCTCTCCGTCGCTGAAAAGATCATCCTGATGGAGCGGCTTTGGGACGAATTGTCTCGAAGTCCAACGGAGGTCGAGTCGCCGGACTGGCATGCTGACATTCTTGACGATCGACGCGCCGCTCTACGCGATGGGAAAACGGTGTTTGTCGAATGGGATGCTGCGAAAAAGCGCCTGCGGGAACGTCTACAAAACCCGCGAAAAGTCGACACCGCTCTGAAACCATTACGAACCAATCGTTGAGCTTGAAACGTGCGGAGCGAGACTGGTCTGCGAGTGATTGGCGGCACCTAACACGCGCGTTGCTCGAGTGCAGCGGGAGGTTGTCACGGTGATTGTTGCCGGGGATGTCGGCGGGACCAAGACCGAGCTGGCGCTGTGCGACCTGGGCAGCGGCGTTTGCGTGGAACAGCGGCGGGCGTCGTTCCGCAGCCAAGATTACGCGTCGCTGGAAGCGATTCTCGCGGAGTTTCTCGGCGACGAGAAAGTCGTGCTCGGCGCCGGCTGTTTCGGCGTGCCGGGCGCGGTGATCGACGGCCGCTGCGAGACCACCAATCTGCCGTGGGTGCTCGACGAACAGAAACTGGCCAAGGCGATCAGCGCCCCGCGCGTCAAGCTTATCAACGACCTCGAAGCCGCCACCTACGGCATGCTGCAACTGGGCAACGATGAAGTGCACGTGTTGCAAAAGGGAACGCTCGACCGGCCGGGGAACATCGCCGTCATCGCCGCCGGCACCGGCCTGGGCGAAGGCATGGCCCTATGGGACGGCATGCGGCACCAGGCGATCGCCTCCGAGGGCGGTCATTGCGATTTCGCGCCGCGCAACGACCTGGAAGTCGAGCTATGGCAGGCGCTGGGCCGCCAGTTCGGCGGCCATGTCAGCTACGAACGGATCCTCTCCGGGCCGGGCATCTTCAACGTCTACCGCTTTCTGCGCGAACGCAGCGGTGAGGCGGAGCCTGCCTGGCTGAGCGAGCGCATCGCCGCCGGCGATCCCACCGCTGCCGTCAGTCGAGCGGCGCTGAGCGAAGGCGAACCGGTGTGCCGACAGACCCTCGAGCTGTTCGCGAGCATCTATGGGGCCGAGGCCGGCAACCTGGCGCTCAAGTGCGTGGCCTCGGGCGGGGTTTACGTCGGCGGCGGCATCGCCCCCAAGCTCTTGCCGGTGTTGCAAGACGGCCGCTTCATCGCCGCCTTCGTCGATAAGGGCCGCTTCCGCGAGCTGCTGGAGCAATTCGAAGTCCGCGTCGCCTTAAACCCGCGCACCGCGGTCTTGGGCGCCGCCCACTACGCCAACAAGCTGTAGAGCGCGCGGCGCTAATGAATTCCCTGCGCCGCCAGGTAGCGTTCGGCGTCGAGGGCGGCCATGCAGCCGGAGCCGGCGGCGGTGATCGCCTGGCGGTAGTTGTCGTCGGCGACGTCGCCAGCGGCAAAGACACCCGAGACGTTCGTGTAGGACCGTTGCGGCGTCGTCCACTTGATGTACTTCTTGGCGGTCAACTCGATTTGACCCTGTAAGAAGTCGGTGTTGGGCGTGTGTCCGATCGCCAAAAAGACGCCGGTGGCGTCGAGCCGCTTGACGCCGGGCTCGACGGTCGATTCGATCATGGCGCCGTTCACGCCGTTGACGTCGTCGCCGACGATCTCGCGGACGACGGTGTTCCACACCATCTTGATCTTGGGGTTGTGGAAAGCGCGCTCCTGCATGATCTTGCTGGCGCGCAGCTCGTCGCGGCGGTGGACGATGTACACCACGCCGGCGAATTTGGTGAGGAAGGTTGCCTCTTCGATCGCGGTGTCGCCCCCACCGACCACCACCAACGGCTGGTTGCGAAAGCGCGGCAACGCGCCGTCGCAGACGGCACAGGCGCTGACGCCGCGATTGTAGTAGCGCTGCTCCGACTCGAGGCCCAGGTAGTTGGCGCGGGCGCCGGTGGCGATGATGACGGCGTGGGCTTCGACCACTTTGCCATCGTCGGCGGTGATTTTGAAAGGCGGGCCGTTGCCGAAGTCGACGTTGGTGACGTCTTGCCAGTGGTTGACGATCTCGAAGCCTTCGGAGGTTTTTTCGACACGCGTCTGCGGGCCGTCGTCGGTCATCACCCGGGTGCCGAAGCGGAGCGCCTGGTCGCGGAAGTCTTCCATCATCTTGGGGCCGGTGACGCCGTTGACGTAACCGGGGAAGTTTTCCACGTCGGTGGTGAACATGAGCTGGCCGCCGGGGATCATCAGGTTCGACGGGCGACCGGCGAAGACGAGCGGCTGGAGGTTGGCGCGGGCCGCGTAGAGGGCGGCGGTCCAGCCCGCCGGCCCCGAACCGATGATGACCAGTTTTTCGGGCATGGAATTACCGCGACATGAACTCGATGACCGCCGTCACATCGACCGGTAAGCTGATGTCTTGCGGCCCGGGGTAGCCGTTGACCGTCGCCGTCAGCTCATTGGGGTCGAAGTTGACCCAGTTGACCGGTTCGACCCGCGTCGATTCGATGATGTTGCGGTACACCTCCTGGATCGCCGACCGCGGCCGGACGGTGACGACGTCGCCGGGGCGGACCAGGAACGAGGGCTTGTTCACCTTCTGGCCGTTGACGCGAAAGTGGCAGTGGACGATGCCCTGGCGGGCTTGCGGACGCGTGACGGTAAAGCCCGCCCGGCGGACGACGTTGTCGAGCCGGCGCTCGCAAATGAGCAGCATGTTGGTGCCGGTGTTGCCGGTCATGTTGCTGGCGATTTCGAAGTAGCGCCGCAACTGGCGTTCACCCAGTCCGTAGTAGTGCTTGATCTTCTGCTTTTCGTTGAGCGCGATGCCGTAGTTGGAGAGTTTGCCGCGCCGCGTGTGCATGCCCGGTGGGTAGTTGCGGCGTTCGAACGCCTTGACGGCGCCGTGGTTCTCGTAGATCATGGCCCCCAGGCGCCGGTTGACACGCCCCTTGGGACCGACGTAATGACCCATCGACTCAAATCTCCTTGCCCGAACCGGCACAACATCATCGCGTTTTGGAGACCGGTTGTTGTATGGCCGACGGACGGCGATTCAAGCCGGAGTTGGGAGTTGGGAGTTGGGAGTGGGGAGTGGGGAGTGAGTTGGGAGTGGATCGGGCTTTACCAACCCGACGCGTAAGCGAGGGCGCAGGCGCCGGGACCGCGTGATTGCTCCGGCAATCAACTCCCAACTCCCAACTCCCCTCGGACGAACATTTCGACCCGCTGATTACCGCGTGATGGTTGACAGCGCATGATGTCAGTCCCGTGCACCAGGCCTTATCCCTCTGACTCCCCACTCCCCACTCCTTGACTTCCCCGCTGGGCAGACTATTCTCGGATTCGTTCCCTTAGCTGTCACCGTTGAGGACGGGCGCGCCCGTCGAGGAGTCAATCGAATGGACGATCGTTCCCAGCTTAACCGTCGCGATTTCGAGAAGCTGAGCCTGGCGGCTTTCGGCGGCATCTTGGCCGGCGCGGGGGCCGCTTTCGCCGCCGACGAAGAAGAAGAAAAGCCCAAGAAGAAGGAAAAGAACCCGCTGCTCTCCGACCCGCACGTCTGCCGCGGCTTAAATACCTGCAAGAGTAAGGGCAAGGGCAAGAAGAACGCTTGCGCCGGCCAGGGTGATTGCGCGACTGCCGAGGCCCATACCTGCCACGCCGAAAACGCCTGCAAGGGACAAGGCGGCTGCGGCGAACATCCCGGCGAAAACGCCTGCAAGGGCAAGGGCGAGTGCGGCGTGCCGCTCAGCGACAAGGCCTGGGCCAAGGCGCGCAAGAAGTTCGAACAACTCATGAAGGCCGACGGCAAGAAGTTCGGCGAAGCCCCGGCGAAGGCGGGCAAGAAAGAGGAGTAGAAGCCGGGCGCTCTACCCGCGCCGGCCAACTTGCGGCGCTGCGTACCCCTCACCCCCGGCCCCTCTCCCACAAGGGGAGAGGGGTGCACGCTCCTTGTAGTTCGGCGGCGAGGAGGGCGCGCGGAGCGGACGAAGAACGAAGACGTACTTTCGCGGAGCGAAAGGCGACGCTGAAGATTGCCTGGCGGGAGCTTGTCGATGCGGCTGGGATATCCGGACCTTGGGTTGGGCGTCGGGCTGCGCACGGTGCACTTCCGCCATATCCTCGACGAGCAGCCGGCGGTCGACTGGTTCGAGATCATCTCGGAAAACTTCATGGACTCCGGCGGCCGCCCGCGGTACGTGCTGGAACAGATCGCCGAGCGCTATGCCGTCGTCATGCACGGGGTCTCGCTGTCGATCGGCAGCACTGATCCGCTGGATTCCTCCTATCTCGAAAAGCTCAAGCGGCTTGCCAAGCACACGAATGCCCACTGGGTCTCCGACCATCTTTGTTGGACCGGGGTCGCCGGCCTCAACGCGCACGATCTCTTGCCGATCCCGCTCAATGAAGACACGCTGCGCTACGTGACCGGGCGGGTCAAGACGGTGCAGGAGTTTCTCGAACGCCCGCTCGTTTTGGAAAACCCCAGCTCGTACGTCGGCTTTGCCGACTCGACGATGAGCGAGTGGGAGTTTTTGACGCGCCTCGCCGCCGATGCCGACTGCGGCTTGCTGCTGGACGTCAACAACGTTTACGTCTCCAGCGTCAATCACGACTTCGACCCGGAAGAGTACATCCGCAACGTGCCGCACGAGCGCGTCGTGCAATTCCATCTTGCCGGGCATACGCACTGCCGGACCCACATCATCGACACTCACGACAATCACGTGATCGACCCGGTGTGGAACCTCTATCGGCTGGCGCACCAATTGACCGGGGGGGTGGCAACGCTCTTGGAATGGGACGCACGCATCCCGCCTTTCGAGGTGGTGCACGCCGAGGTGCTCAAGGCAAAGGACCACATGGCCCGCGAACTGGCGCCGGCGGCCACCTCCCAGCAGCCGGTTTGGGAAGCCGATTCGGCGGCCATACCCCATCCGCTCTCGTTCATCGTCCCGGAAGTCCGTTAAGCCCCGTTAAGCAGCAACATTGACACGTTGGGCGCGGGTCTCCTGACCCCGCCCAAAAGGTGACCGCCAGGCCTCCTCCACGAAGGGAGACCTAAGGTCGGCAAAGTGGCTCGGTCAGGGGACCGGCCACAACGTCGGCGGAGACCGGCCACAACCCCGTTAAGCAGCAACATTTACCCGGCATTTCCGTCACGCCGGCCGGTGGATGTGTGCCCGGCGCCCGCGATATGGCTTGCCCTTTCAAAATCGAACCGGTAATTTTAAGGATTGGATGAACCAATGCGGGACGCAAACGGACGAGCCGTCACCGCCCTGCACATCACGACCGTTTGGCTGGCCCGCTGTCCCCAACGAGGGAGGGAAGAACCATGGCGCTGTTCGAGGTCGAAACGAGTGCTCATATCATGATCGTCTGGGCGGAGGACAAGGCTCAGGCGAAGGCCTTTTGTTCCGGTAACTACCCGGCAGAGGATGTCATCCGCGTGACCGCCCGGCCGCGCAACGCCTGGGTTATCTCGAAGAAGCTGCTCGGCCTCGAAGGCAAGTCCGACCCCTGCTCGACCGCGCGCGATTGTTTGGCCCGCGCCGCCGGCGACAAGCTGCACGCCATCCGCCTGTACATGCACGAAACCGGCTCCGACCTGGAAGGCGCCCGCCGGGCGATCGAATCGAACATGGTGATCGGCTGGTAGCCGTTACCGGCGACGCCGGTACCAGCGCCGGCCGGCAAAACCGAGGATGCCGAGCCAGGACAGCGCGCTGATGGCGGCGCCGATCTCGAATGGCCGGCTGCGATAGTGCATCGCCACATGATGCTTGCCCGCGGGCATCGGAACGGCGCGCATCGCGCGGTTGGCCCGCAGGATCGGCGTCGGCTGACCATCGACCGTGGCCGACCAACCGGGGAAAAAGGTATCGGCGACGATCAGGAACCCTGCCGCTTCAAGCTGCACGTCAAGTTCTAGATGATGGGGCGCATAGCTGGTAAACGTCGCCCCTTCTCCCGCGCCGACCAACTGGCCGGAGGCGAAGGGCGCCACGGCGGCAGGCTCGTCGGTCTCGAGCATCACCCGTTGGCGCAGCGGATAAGCGCCGTAGGGCATGCCTTGCCAGAGGTGGATGCCGCTGTCCTGCTCGCGATAGAGGAGCTGCTCCATCGGCGCCAGCCGGTCCTGACGGCGCAGGCTGCGGATTGGCCGCCGCACCTCCGCCTGGTGGACCACCCAGGCGCGCGGGAAGGCCTCGGGGTTCTTCAAGACGAGATAGTCGTCGGCGGCGGGCGGCGACTCGGCGACGATCGGACACGGCGTGCCTTGCGCGGTGGCGAGAAACGTGAAGGTGCCGCGCTCTTCATCGTCGAACGCCGCACCGCGCGGCAAGATGAAATACTTGGTGTTCCACAGGTTGTAACCGGTGCGCGGGTAATAGGTCAGCACGTCGGGCAAGCCGGGCCGGGCAGCGCGCAACGCCGGCGGCGTCTTGACGACCCAGGGGGCAAAGAAAAACTCGACGTCATAGATCTCCATCGTGCCGGTCGTGACGGTGTACGACAGGTCGAACGGCAAGCCATACTTGGGTTGGACCGTGCGCCGTTCCCAGCGGCTCATGGTGATGCCGCGCTCGGCATACGTCTGGCTGAAAAAATGCACCGGAGCATAGAGCCGGGTGCGGTGGACGCGGAAGGGGCCGCTGGCGCCAGTCCGGGCCTCTTCCGCCTCAATGTGCGCCACGACGGCGGGCTTGGCGTCGATCGCCCATTGGTCGTCGGCCATCACCAAGCTTCGCTGCGCCGCGCCGAGATCGAGCGCGGTCAGCACCACCAGCGCCGGCGCCAGCCATCTCCGCCCCAACCCCAGCAGCATCCAGATTGCCAGCAACACCAGCAATGAGTGCAGCAGCGACTGCAACAGCAGCGCGTAACTCTGCTCGGCCTGAAACGGCCCAAAGCCGTCGGGTCGATCAGCTTGAGAGGCGGCGAGCCAGCCCGCCACCTTGGGCGCAGCGGCAACGAGGACCACCAGCGCCACAGTCAGCGCTGCGCCGCAACCAAGGGCGACGAGCCGCCAGCGGCGCGGCGGCCCCTGTGCCAATTGTTCCAGGGAAAAACCCGCGAGCAACGCGGCCCCCAGCACGCAGAACACCAGCAGCTTGCTGGGGTAACGGTACTGCCGAAAGCCGGGAATCGCTTCTTCGCAGATACGGTAGAGGCCGTCGCTGGGACCGTACCAGCCGGCGACTTTGCCGGCGTCGCGCACTGGGTCGATCGTGGTGCCGCCGTTGGGATCGATCAGCCAAAAAGGGCCGCTGAACTTGCCAATCGAAAGCAAGAACATGGCCAGCGTCAGCCAGGTGAGCCAGCGACGCTGGACGGTGCCGCCCCGGAAACGCATGCCGGCCAAGGCAAGTGCGGCGGGGATCACTCCAAGGTAGATCGACGGCACCCAAACGCCGGTCTCGATGCTTTCGAAGGGGAACCAGCGCGCGTTTTGCGGCATCGGCGCGCCGAAGAACGAAGGGAAAAACAGCTCGACGATTCGCACCGGAAAGAAGCTGAATGCAACCGATTCGCGCGGCGCTTCCAGGGCGGCGCGGTCGGAGTGGGCGACGTATTCGATTGTCGGCAAGCTTTGGACGGCCGACAGACAAAGCGCGAGGAGTCCGGCCGCCGCCAGGTAAGCGGTCGAGCGCCAGAACGGCCGATTGGACCGTAAGCTGCGCCGGCGGCGCCACAGCGCGCCGGCCGCGACGAGCGGCGCCAGCAGGACCGCCGCCCAATAGGTCCAATAGACCCTTTCCAGCACAGTGGGATCCGAAGCTTGGAATTCACGTGACTTGAAGTCGCGGC
>JADMIO012771011.1_pt1 | contig 32306 bp, 30 predicted proteins | sample 8958161 | NCBI WGS metagenome assembly JADMIO01 (sample SAMN16585339, study PRJNA669376) | soil metagenome | isolation source: Crop rotation soil | place: USA: Cullars Rotation, Alabama | collected 2011
ATTTATTATTGCAATTTAAATCAATATACATTATACATTATACGAAGTTATATTCGATGCGGCCGATCTAGCAGAAAGTCAAAAGCCTCCGACCGGAGGCTTTTAACTTCTGTCACCTAGGTTACGCCCCGCCCTGCCACTCATCGCAGTACTGTTGTAATTCATTAAGCATTCTGCCGACATGGAAGCCATCACAAACGGCATGATGAACCTGAATCGCCAGCGGCATCAGCACCTTGTCGCCTTGCGTATAATATTTGCCCATGGTGAAAACGGGGGCGAAGAAGTTGTCCATATTGGCCACGTTTAAATCAAAACTGGTGAAACTCACCCAGGGATTGGCTGAGACGAAAAACATATTCTCAATAAACCCTTTAGGGAAATAGGCCAGGTTTTCACCGTAACACGCCACATCTTGCGAATATATGTGTAGAAACTGCCGGAAATCGTCGTGGTATTCACTCCAGAGCGATGAAAACGTTTCAGTTTGCTCATGGAAAACGGTGTAACAAGGGTGAACACTATCCCATATCACCAGCTCACCGTCTTTCATTGCCATACGAAATTCCGGATGAGCATTCATCAGGCGGGCAAGAATGTGAATAAAGGCCGGATAAAACTTGTGCTTATTTTTCTTTACGGTCTTTAAAAAGGCCGTAATATCCAGCTGAACGGTCTGGTTATAGGTACATTGAGCAACTGACTGAAATGCCTCAAAATGTTCTTTACGATGCCATTGGGATATATCAACGGTGGTATATCCAGTGATTTTTTTCTCCATTTTAGCTTCCTTAGCTCCTGAAAATCTCGATAACTCAAAAAATACGCCCGGTAGTGATCTTATTTCATTATGGTGAAAGTTGGAACCTCTTACGTGCCGATCAGATTAAAACGAAAGGCCCAGTCTTTCGACTGAGCCTTTCGTTTTATTTGACCATGTTGGTATGATTTAAATTAATACGACTCACTATAGGGTCAGTGCGGCCGCGACTTCAAGTCACGTGAATTCCAAGCTTCGGATCCCACTGTGCTGGAAAGGCCACCTTGCAGGACGGGCAGCGGTGGATCTCATGCGGGCGGCCGCTGTCGGTCGGCACGCGGACCGGCTCGGGATTGCCGGACGAGAGCGTCACCCGGTCGGCCTCGATCAGCGCGTTGAGCACGAACGCGCTTCCCGTTTGCCGCTGGCAGTCCCGGCAATGACAGCAATGGACGAACATGGGCGCGGAGACGAGCCGGTATCGCACCGCCCCGCAAGAGCATCCGCCTGTGAGATCATCGGCCATCGCTTTCCTCGCAGGGCATGCCAGCCCTGAACGCGGCGGCGATTGCGCTGCGTTTCAGGCAAACCGACCAGGGAACGATCAGAGCGAAAAGCTCGTGCCGCAACCGCACGAGGCGGTGGCGTTGGGGTTGGCGATTTTGAACGAGGCGCCGATCAGGTCCTCGACGAAGTCGATCTCCGCGCCTTCCATGTAGCGCAGCGAGATCGGATCGATCAGCACCTTGGCGCCCTCGCGCGCGATCACGAAATCGTCCGGCGTCTGGCTTTTCTCCATGTCGAAGCGGTACTGGAAGCCGGAGCAGCCGCCGCCCTCGACGCTCACCCGGAGCATGGTGCCGGGCGCCTCGGCGGTGAGAATTTCGCCGATGCGCCGCGCTGCGCGTTCGCTCACCGTGACGCTCGCCATTGCACTGCTCCGGGGCATTCGGCGCCTCGCTCGGCGAAACTCGCCGTTGTCACGCCGCCCAACCGATAGTTAAGTGCGCCCGGAACCGAGGTCAATTGCCGGCCGACGAGGCGAAATGGCTGTCGAGACGGGTCGCGAACGTGCGCCCTATGCGTCCGACCCCGGGTCGAGCCGCGGCCGCGCCTATCCGGAGGCGCCGAGCCTGTTGCGCAACGCGTTTCGCCGCGATTGCGACCGCATCATCCACGCCGCCGCGTTCCGCCGCCTGAAATACAAGACCCAGGTCTTCGTTTTTCACGAAGGGGACCACTACCGCACGCGGCTGACCCACACCCTCGAGGTCATGCAGATCGCCCGCGCGCTCGCCCGGGCGCTCGGCCTCGACGAGGATCTCGCCGAGGCGCTGGCGCTCGCCCACGATCTTGGCCACCCGCCGTTCGGCCACGCCGGCGAGCGGCAGCTCGATGCATGCCTGCGCGCCTACGGCGGCTTCGACCACAATGCGCAGACGCTGCGTGTCGTGACGCTGATCGAACGCCGGTATCCGGAGTTCGACGGCCTTAATCTCACCTGGGAAACGCTCGAAGGCCTCGTGAAGCACAATGGGCCCCTGGCCGATGCGGCCGGCCGGCCGCTCGGCCGTTATCGTGAGCGCGGCATCCCGGCCGCGATCGCGCGTCACGCCGAAGCCGGCGCGGTGAATCTGGCGATTTACGCCGGCCCGGAGGCGCAGGCCGCAGCCCTCGCCGACGATATCGCCTACGATGCCCACGATCTCGACGACGGCCTGCGCGCGGGACTGTTCGCGCTCGACGAAGTCGCCGCAGTACCGGCGCTCGACGCCATCCTGCGCGACATCGGCTCGAAGTACCCGCGGCTCGATCCGGCGCGGCGCGTTCACGAGCTGATCCGCCGGCTGATCGGCAAGCTGATCGATGATGCCGTTGCGGAATCCGGCCGCCGCTTCGCAAAAGCTGCGCCTCGCTCGGTCGAGGAGGTGCGAGCCGCGGGAAGCGCGATGGTCGGTTTCTCCGAGGCTTGGGCTGAGGCCGACCGTGCCATCAAACTTTTTCTGCTCCCCCGCATGTACCGGCACGCGCGCATCCTGCGCATCATGGATGCCGCGCAGCGCGTGGTTGCCGATCTCTTCGCGCATTATGTCGCTCATCCGCAAACGATGCCGGCCGAATGGGCGCAGGCTGTTGATTGCACCGATGGGGACGGGCGCGCCCGCCGCGTCGCCGATTTCATCGCCGGAATGACCGACCGTTACGCGTTGAGCGAGCATGCCCGGCTTTTTGACTCGACCCCGGAACTGGTCTAGGCCGCCGCTCCACACCGCCGCCCGCTGTAATCCCGATCGCACCATCTCGGATGAGCTTGAATCCCACGAAGCATCTGTTTGCCGAGGTCCTCGATCGGGTGCGTGCGGCGAATGCGGAGCTGATCGCGGCGAGGATCCTGCCCGCCGATACCGACCAATCGCGCATCCTCGTCGAGCCGCCCCGCGAAGCAAGCCATGGCGACATGGCGACCAATGCCGCGATGGTGCTGGCCAAGGCCGCCGGCCGAAAACCGCGTGAGCTTGCCGAAGCGCTCGCCGACAAGCTGCGGCGGGATCCGCTGCTTGCGCGGGTCGATGTGGCGGGTCCGGGGTTCATCAACCTGACGCTCAAGACACAGGCTTGGATCGAGGAGCTGCGCTCGGTTCTCCTGCGTGGCGAGGCTTACGGTCGCAGCGGCATGGGCGCGGGCGAAAACGTCAACGTCGAATATGTCTCGGCCAATCCCACCGGCCCGATGCATGTCGGCCACGGCCGCGGCGCGGTGTTCGGCGACGCGCTCGCCGGGCTCCTGGAATTTGCCGGCTATCGCGTGACGCGCGAGTTCTACGTCAACGATGCCGGCGCGCAGGTGGATGCGCTCGCGCGCTCGGCCTATCTGCGCTACCGCGAAGCGCTCGGCGAGAAGATCGGCGCCATTCCGGAAGGTCTCTATCCGGGCGCGTATCTCCAGCCCGTCGGCGCCGCGCTCGCGGCGGAATACGGCCCCGCTTTGCTCGAGCGGAGCGAGACGGAATGGCTGCCGCTCGTGCGCGCCCGGGCAGTCGAGGCGATGCTCGACGAAATCCGCCGCGATCTCGCGGCTCTGAAGGTCGAGCATGCGGTGTTCTTCTCGGAGCGGTCCCTCCTCGAGGGGAAAAGCAACGAGGTCGCGGCCACGATCGATGCGCTGCGAGCGGCTGGGTTGATTTATCGCGGGCGGCTTCCGCCGCCGAAAGGCCAGCTCCCGGAGGATTGGGAGGATCGCGACCAGACGCTGTTCCGCTCGACCGCATTCGGAGACGATGTGGATCGTCCGCTGATGAAATCCGACGGCAGCTACACCTATTTCGCGTCCGACATCGCCTATCACAAATCCAAAATCGACCGCGGGTTTCGCATCTTGATCGACGTCTGGGGCGCCGATCACGGTGGCTACGTCAAGCGGATGCAGGCCGCCGTGCAGGCGCTCACCGGGGGCGCTGCCGAGCTCGACATCAAGATCGTGCAGCTCGTGCGGCTGCTCCGTGCAGGACAACCGGTGAAAATGTCGAAACGGGCCGGCGATTTCGTAACGCTGCGGGAGGTTGTCGAGGAGGTCGGACCGGACCCCGTGCGCTTCATGATGCTGTTTCGCAAGAACGACGCCGTGCTCGATTTCGATCTTGCCAAGGTCATCGAGCAGTCGCGCGACAACCCGGTGTTCTACGTCCAATACGGCCACGCCCGCGGAAAGTCGGTGTTTCGCAACGCGCGCGAGGTCCTGCCGGACCTGCCGGAAGGGGATGCGGAATGCAGGGATTTCCTGGCGAAGGCGCCCTTGGAGCGACTCGAAAATGCGGCCGAATTGGCGATTCTGAAGCGGATCGCGCTCTATCCACGGACCCTGGAGGCCGCCGCGGCCGCCCATGAGCCCCACCGGATTGCCTTCTACCTCTATGATCTAGCGAGCGAATTCCATGCCCAATGGACCCGCGGCAAAGACTTGCCACATTTACGTTTCATTATCCAAGATGATCCACAACTAAGCTTGGCACGCCTTGCAATGGTCCAGGGCGTTGTCACCGTCCTTGCTTCCGGCCTCGCATTGCTGGGAGTAAAGGCGCCGGAAGAGATGCGGTGATCCGGCTCGAATGCGTTGGCTGGAGTTGTGGGGCTCCGCCGTTCGACCGAGCAGAGGCTAACGCCGGTAAGGACTAGATGGCCGACGATCCCCGGTACCGTTCCCCAAGTCTCGATCCCGTTTCGCGGGATCGCACGTCCCGCTCCGCGGGACCGCAGGATGATCCGCTCGCGGAACTGGCGCGCCTGATCGGGCAGGACGAATCCTTCATCGCCGCCAGCCGCGAGGGAGCGCGCGCACGCCAGCGCGATGCGCCGCATGAGCGGGAGGCCGAAAGCTCGGCGCCGAATTGGCTCGGCCGAGCGATCGGCAGTCGCAACGCGGATGATGACAGGGCAGACGGCTATATCGACACCGATTGGCGGGACACCCGCCGTCCGAGTGAGTTGGGTGCGGAAGCCGGTCATGGATCTCGGCCTGCTCCGAGGGAATGGGCTCCGGCCTTCGACGCGCGCGACGGCCGAGACGGCGACGCGGCGCAGGACGCGCATGGCGGCTGGCGTCCGACCGGTTATCAGGCGCCTCCCGACGAGGAGTTCGATCCACATCGCATTGCGGGGGACGACCGCCGATACGACCAGATTCGGGGCGAGGAATCGTACCCACGATACGAAGATGATGAGGAAGGCGGCCGCGGACCGCGGCTCGATCCCTTCGATCCCCCCCATGACGAGGATCCCTCCGATGACGCGCATTCCGGGCTGCGCCGGCGTGGCGGGGTTTTGACGATTGCGGCGGTGCTCGGATTGGCCGTCGTCGGCACGGCGGCGGCGTTCGGCTATCGCGCATGGAGCGGCGGCTCGGGTCCTGCCGGACCGCCGCCGCTGATCAAAGCAGACACGGCGCCGACCAAGGTAGTGCCGGCCCAGACTGCAGACGGACAGCAGAACAAGCTGATCTACGACCGGATCGGCGAAAAAATCCAAAGCTCCAACGACAGAATGGTTTCCCGCGAGGAGCAGCCGGTCGAGTTGCGCGACATGGGGCGGCAGCCTGGTGCGCGGCCGGGTCTGCCGCTGCCCGGAACGCCCGGGAACGTCACCATTGGCGGGCAACCGCCCGCATACGCGGCGCCGCCCCCGCCGGCCGTCGGCGCGAACGAGCCCAAAAAGGTCCACACCATCACCATTCGGCCCGATCAAATGGCCCCGGCGCCGGGCGCCGGCGCTGCCGAGCCCCCGCCGTCACGCTCGGTTCCGACCACCACGATTGGGCCGGCCGGAGCGCCGGCAATGCCGGCCGCCCGACCCGCTGCTCCCCCAGGGCCAAGTCCGATCAAGCCGCTCGCGTCCAAGCCCGCGGCGAGCGCCCCCCTGGCGCTCAATCCCGAGCCTGCGCCTTCCGGGGCTCGCTCCGGGACCGCATCCGCCCAGCCGACGCCCTATCGGACCGCCGCGCTTCCGAGCGGCGCGGATTCCGGCAATTACGTCGTCCAGATCTCCTCCCAGCGCAGCGAAGCGGAGGCCCAGGCTTCGTTCCGAGCCTTGCAGCAGAAATACCCCAATGTGCTCGGGACTAGGCAGCCGGTGATCCGCCGCGCCGACCTCGGCAGCAAGGGTGTTTATTACCGTGCCCAGGTGGGGCCCTTTGCGACCGCCGATGATGCCAACCAGCTCTGCAGCAACCTCAAAGCTGCGGGCGGCCAGTGCATCGTCCAGCGGAACTGACCGCATTGACCCCGGAGACCCCGGAAGGCTAATCCGGGTCGATGCACCCGCGGGCTTTCATTATCGGGCTCTCCGGCTACCGCCTCGCGGATGACGAGCGCGCGTTCCTGCGGGAAGCAGACCCTTGGGGCCTCATCCTATTCGCGCGGAACGTCAGCACGCCCGACCAAGTACGTCGCCTCGTTGAGGAGTTCCGCGAAAGCATCGGCCGAGCCGATGCTCCGGTGCTGATCGACCAGGAGGGCGGACGGGTGCAGCGGCTTGCGCCGCCGCATTGGCCGAAATACCCGTCCGGCGCTGCTTATGGCCGGCTCTTCGACAGCGATCCCAATCTCGGCGTCCGCGCGGCGCGGCTCGGAGGCCGCTTGATCGCGGCGGATCTCGAAGCGCTCGGCATCACGGTCGACTGCCTGCCGCTCGCCGACATGCCGATTCCGGGCGCCGATGGGGTCATCGGCGATCGCGCCTATGGGAGCACGGTCGAGAAGGTAGCGGCGGTCGCGGCAGCGATCGCCGAGGGGCTGCGGGACGGCGGCGTGCTGCCTGTCCTCAAGCACATCCCGGGGCATGGGCGCGCGCAGGTGGATAGCCACCACGCGCTTCCGGTGGTGAGCACGGACCGGCCGACCCTGGAGGCGACGGATTTTGCGGCCTTCCGCCGGTTGGCCACGCTCCCTCTCGCCATGACTGCGCATGTTGTGTTCACCGCGATCGAGCCGGTCGCGCCGGCGACAATTTCGGCGACAATGGTGCGCGAGGTGATTCGCGGATCGATCGGGTTCGACGGGCTGTTGATGACGGACGATCTCTCGATGGAGGCTTTGAGCGGCAGCGTCGAGGACCGCGCGCGTGCGGCGATCGCCGCCGGCTGCGACATGGTGCTCCACTGCAATGGACAGCTCGGCGAGATGCAGGCGATTGCCGCAGCCGTACCGCGGCTCGACGCGGATGCGGGCCGCCGCGCCGCGGCTGCTCTCGCATGGAGGCGGCCGGCATCGGCGCTCGATCTCGCCTCGGCGCGGGCGGAATTTTCCGCGGCATTTGCCGATGATCGGCCGGCGAGGGCGGCGGTCTCCTCATGATCCATACCGAGAAATTTCAGCTCGATGCCGATATCGCGGTCGAGCGCGGCTCGCAGGAACCGGCGCTGATCGTCGACGTCGAGGGCTTCGAAGGGCCGCTCGACCTGCTGCTCATGCTGGCGCGCCAGCAGAAGGTCGATCTCGCCAAAATTTCCATCCTGGCGCTCGCCGACCAATACATCGGATTCATTGCGGCCGCGCGTCAGGTACGCCTCGAGCTCGCCGCCGACTATTTGGTCATGGCCGCCTGGCTCGCCTATCTCAAATCGCGGCTGCTCATCCCCGAGAGCGGCGATGCCGCGGGCCCGAGCGCCGAAGAATTGGCGGCGGGGCTCGCGCTGCGGCTCAAACGGCTGGAGGCCATTCGCGGCGCGGCCGAGCGGCTCGTGGCGCGCCCGCAGCTCGAACGCGACGTGTTCCGTCGCGGCGCGCCGGAACCGATCGTGGACGTGAAGCGTCCGGAGTGGACGGCGACGCTCTACGATCTGCTCTCGGCCTACGCGGCGCAGCGCCAGAAACACGCGCTCGCGCGCGTGCGCGTGCCGCAGCGCCGGGTATGGTCGCTCGCCGAGGCGCGCGCCGCGCTCGAACGGCTGGTCGGCAGCAGCGACGACTGGTCGCGTCTCGACGAATATCTCGTCGCCTATCTCACCGAACCGGCGCTTCGCGCCACCGTCTACGCTTCGACCTTTGCCGCCACCCTCGAAATGGTGCGCGAAGGCTCGGTCGAGATGCATCAGCACGCGGCCTTCGCGCCGATCTATCTGCGCAAGCGGACCGGCCGGCCGAACGGCGCGATTGCCAACAATGCGGCCGGCGGAAAAACCGCCGCGAATGGGGAAGAGGAGGGCCGTGCATGAGAAGCTTGGCAAAACAGCATGAGGTCATTGCCCACCCGCGGGCGATCGGCCCCGACTACGGCCGCGCACCGGCCGAGGAAGTGCGGCCGGAGGAGCTGCGGCTGCTGGAAGCGCTGCTGTTCGCCGCCGCGGAGCCGCTCGACGAAAGCACGCTGGCGGCGCGGATGCCGGACGGCGTCGACGTGCGCGCAGCGCTGGATCGGCTGCAGCAGGAATATGCGGCGCGCGGCGTCAATCTGGTGCGCATCGCCGGCAAGTGGACGTTCCGTACTGCGGTCGACCTTGCCTGGCTCCTCGCTCGGGATTCCGTCGAGCCGCGCCGGCTTTCCCGCGCCGCGACCGAAACGCTGGCGATCATCGCCTATCATCAGCCGGTGACCCGCGCTGAAATCGAAGAAATCCGCGGCGTTTCCGCCTCGAAGGGCACGCTCGACGTGCTGCTGGAGACCGGATGGATCAAGCCGCGCGGACGCCGCAAGGCCCCTGGCCGCCCGATCACGTTCGGCACCACGGACGCGTTCCTGAGCCATTTCGGGCTCGATTCAATCGGCGACCTGCCGGGCCTCGACGAGCTCAAGGGCACCGGTCTCATGGATGGCCAGCTACCCGCGAGCTTTGCGGTCCCGATACCCTCCGACGATCCGACCCTGCGGGAAGACGAGGATCCGCTCGATCCAGGCGATCTCGACTTCGGTCTCGGCCCGCGCCTCCAAGAGGAGTGAAGCGCCGAACGTGCAGCCCGGATGGAGCGGCGCCTCGTGCCGCGAAATCCAGGAACGGCTGGCCCGGATTGCGCGACCGCGTGGCGGTCGCTCCATCCCGGCTACGATCCTGATCATCCGAGCCGCTCAATGCGGGACGGCATCCCGGCGCAGGATCTGCCCCGCCGGGTAGTTTTTGCTTAACGAGCGAATCGGTCGCGCGCGCAAAAGGGCGGAAATCCTTGTTTTTGCCGGCTCCGACGCCTAGCTTGTCCCGGAACCAGGCGGATCGCGGCGCGCAATCCGCCGCGACGGAGGAAATTTCATGGGCGGCCTGAGCATTTGGCACTGGATCGTCGTCATTGCCGTCCTGCTCCTGCTGTTCGGCCGGGGAAAAATCTCCGAGCTGATGGGCGACGTCGCCCAGGGCATCAAGGCCTTCAAGAAGGGCATGCAGGAAGAGGACAAGACGGCCGAGAACAAGAGTCCCGACCCGGGCAAGACGATCGAGCACCAGCCGGCGGAAACGGTTGCGCAGACCGAGAGCCGCAAGGCGAGCTGAGGCCGCTCCGGCGCTGCCGAGCAGCGCCCAGAAAATGCAATTTTGCATCGGCCGCGAGGCGGAATGTGACTGCGTCCGTGGGAGTGCAGGCCTTCATCTTTGACATAGGCTGGGGCGAGCTCGTCCTCATCGGGGTCGTCGCGCTCATCGTGATCGGTCCTAAGGAGCTGCCTGCGGTCCTGCGCACGTTCGGCCAGTACATGACGAAGATCCGCCGAATGGCGGCAGAGTTTCAGAGCCAGTTTCAGGAGGCCATGCGCGAGGCCGAAATGGCCGAGCTGAAACAGCAGTTCGACGCCATTCACGATGCCGCCAAGGACATCCGCAACTTCGATCCGGTCGGCAGCGTCCGCGATCACATCGAGACCGCCGCGGCCGAGAAGCCGGCCGAGGCGGCCCCCTCCGGCTCGGCGGCTGCCACGTCGGCCTCCGACCCGCTGTCCGCCACCCCCGCGGTAGAAAGCCCTCCGGCCGTTACCGCCCCTGAGGCCTTGCAGCCTGCACCGCCCGCGACGGCAGACCCCGCTGTCGCGGCTCCGCCGGAGCCCTCCCGGCCGGCCGCCGAGCCTGCCGCGCCAGCCGTGCCCGGCCAGCCTGAGGGGGCCAAAGGGCAGGCGGGATGACCCAGGAGGACATCGAGGCGACCAAAGCGCCCTTGATGGAGCACCTGATCGAGCTGCGCTCGCGCTTGATCAAGGCGCTGATTGCCTTCGTGATCATGTTCGCGCTCTGCTTCGTGTTCGCCAAGCAGATCTACAACATCCTGGTCTGGCCGTTCATCTGGGTCGCCGGACCCGAGCACTCGAAATTCATCTACACGGCGCTGCTCGAATATTTCGTCACGCAGATCAAGCTCGCGATGTTCGGCGCGGCGTTCCTGGCGTTTCCGGTCATCGCCGCGCAGATCTACATGTTCGTGGCGCCCGGGCTCTACCGCCAGGAGCGGCAGGCATTCCTGCCGTATCTCGTCGCGACGCCGGTGTTCTTCGTGCTGGGCGCGCTCGTCGTCTATTTCCTGGTTTTTCCGACCCTAGTGCGGTTCTCGCTCGGCATGCAGCAGCTCGGCACGCCCGGCGAGGCGGAGATCGAGCTCCTGCCGAAGGTCGGCGAATATCTCTCGCTGATGATGGCGCTGATCTTCGCCTTCGGGATCGCGTTCCAGCTGCCGGTCATTCTGACGCTGCTCGGCCGCGTGGGGATCCTCACGTCCAAGCAATTGCGCGACAAGCGCCGGTATTTCATCGTGCTCGCCTTCATCATCGCGGCGGTGCTCACGCCGCCCGACGTCATCAGCCAGCTCTCGCTTGCCTTGCCGCTCCTGCTTCTCTACGAGGGCTCGATCTGGGCGGTGCGGATCGTCGAAAAGAAGGCCGCCGCATCGGCTTCTCCTGCCGCGGCCCAGACCAAGCCCGCCGAATAGATTTGTTTTCGGCAGGATATGGGGGCGGCGGCATCCCCGGGACGCTTTGGCATGCACGACATTCGGTGGATTCGCGAGCATGCGGAGGAATTCGACCGCGGGCTCGCCCGACGCGGCCATCCGCCGGCGGCCCAGGAACTGATCGCGCTCGATGAACAGCGTCGCGCGGCGATCGCGAAGCTCGAAGGCGCGCTCGCGCGGCGCAATGCCGCGTCGAAGGAGATCGGCAAAGCCAAGGCCAAGAACGACGAGGCGCGCGCCGCTGCGCTGATGGCGGAAGTCGCGGGCCTGAAAACAACGATCGAGGCCGGCGAGGAGGAGCAGCGGCGCGCCGTTGCCGCGCTCGAGGATGCGCTCGCACAAGTTCCCAACCTGCCGCTCGACGACGTTCCCGACGGCGCGGATACGAACGACAACGTCGAGCATCACCGCTCAGGCGCCAAGCGCGAATTTTCATTCGAGCCCAAGCAGCATTTCGATCTCGGCGAGGCACTCGGCCTGATGGATTTCCAGACCGCGGCAAAACTCTCCGGGGCGCGGTTCGTGGTGCTCAAGGGCGCGCTGGCGCGGCTCGAGCGGGCGCTGGCGCAATTCATGCTAGACGTCCACACCGGCGAGCACGGCTACGCCGAGATTGCGCCGCCGCTGCTGGTGCGTGACAAAGCCATGTTTGGCACAGCTCAATTGCCGAAGTTTGAAACTGATCAGTTCCAAATCTCCATGGCGGCGTTTGAGCAGCTTATGGAGCGAGTTAAATCAAGGACTACACAGAGATTTTCCATAGTGCAGTCGGAGCAAGAGAAGCAAACCGGCAAGAAAATGACGACAGAGGAAGCCATCAGCAGTTTTTTCGATGGGCTTAAAACCGGCATGCCGGAGTACAGGCAGCTCTATGAGGCCGAGACCGGTCAGGCGGCCCGGCTGTGGCTCATCCCCACCGCCGAGGTGCCGCTGACCAACCTCGTGCGTGAGGAGATTCTTGCCGAGAGCCAGCTGCCGCTGCGTTTCACCGCGGCCACGCCGTGCTTCCGCGCCGAGGCCGGCGCCGCCGGCAAGGACACCCGCGGCATGATCCGCCAGCACCAGTTCGACAAGGTCGAGCTGGTCTCGATCGCGACGCCCGAGCAGAGCCGGGACGAGCACGAGCGCATGCTCGCCTGCGCTGAGGAAGTGCTCCGCCGGCTCGATCTGCATTACCGCGTCATGCTGCTGTGCGCGGGCGATACCGGCTTTGCCTCGCAAAAAACCTACGACATCGAGGTCTGGCTGCCGGGGCAGGGCGCCTATCGCGAAATTTCGAGCTGCTCCGTGTGCGGCGAGTTCCAGGCGCGCCGCATGAATGCGCGCTATCGCGGCAAGGACGGGCGCGTGCGTTACGTCCACACGCTCAACGGCTCCGGCGTCGCCGTGGGGCGCGCGCTGATCGCCGTGATGGAGACCTATCAGCAGGAGGACGGCTCGATCGCGGTCCCCGAAGCGCTCAAGCCTTACATGGGCGGCATCGAGCGCATCGAAAAGCCGGCGTAATGCGCATCCTGCTCACCAACGACGACGGCATTCACGCGCCGGGCCTCTCGGTGCTCGAAGAGATCGCGCACGCACTGTCCGAAGACGTGTGGGTGGTCGCGCCGGAGTTCGACCAGTCCGGCGTCTCGCACTCGCTTTCGCTCAACGATCCGCTGCGGCTACGCGAAATCGGTCCGCGCCATTATGCCGTGAAGGGCACGCCGACCGACTGCGTCATCATGGGGGCGCGCTATGTCGTGGCCGAGCCCCGGCCCGATCTTCTGCTCTCCGGGGTGAACCGCGGCCAGAACGTCGCCGAGGACGTGACCTATTCGGGAACGATCGCGGGCGCGATGGAGGGCACCATCCTGGGCATTCCCTCGATGGCGCTGTCCCAGGTCTATGGCCCGGCGACGCGAGAAAGCCCGCACTGGGACACGGCGATCCATCACGCGCCGGATCTGATCCGCCGCGTGCTCGCTGCCGGCATGCCGCGCGACGTCCTCGTCAACATCAATTTTCCCGATTGCGCACCCGACGAGGTCAGGGGCATCGCGATCACCATGCAGGGCAAGCGCGACCAGGAGCTGTTGCGCGTCGATGCGCGACGCGACGGCCGCGGCAATCCGTATTATTGGCTTGCCTTCGCGCGCCGCGAGCGGCGGGACCTCGGCACCGGCACCGATCTCGCGGCAATCGCCGAGAACCGCATTGCGGTGACCCCGCTTCGCCTGAACCTCACCGACGAGCCGTTCATGACAAAGCTCGCCGAGGAACTCGAGGCGGAGTCGCGAGCAAAGTGATCATCGCCCTCTCGGCGCTTCGCAGGGACAGGGGAGCGGGAGTATGCCGCGCCCGCCTCAATTTCAGCGGAACATGCGCTAGACTGCGGCGACGCGGGTGCGGGGAATGGAGCCGGAGGAGGGGAGTTTGAACATTCAGCAGGCGGCGAAGGCTGTACCGGCGGGGCGCGAGCGCTCCGTGGAAAGCCTGATCGATCATATCGCGCAAAAGATCTGCGCGGCGCGTTCCGTGGACCGTCCTTTCCATCATCTGGAGTTCGCGGGGATCTTTCCCGACGATACCTATACGGCGATGCTGCACGCGCTGCCGGATTCGGCGGATTACCGAAGAATGTCGGGCCGCAGCAAGGGACACGACAAGGCGGACGGCACGCCAACGCGGGTCAAGATCGATCTCTTTCCCGAATACATTCGCCATCTGCCGGCTGACAAACGGCACGTCTGGCGGCTCATCGGCCGGGCGCTGTGCTCACATCCGGTGCAGGCGGCATTCGTCGAGCGGCTCGCGCCGGGGCTCGAAGCCCGGTTCGGCAAAAATTTCGCGACGACCCGATTTTATCCGATCCCGATCCTGACCCGCGACATTCCCGGCTATCGCATTACGCCGCATACCGACACGCACTGGAAGGGGATCACGGTGCAGCTCTACCTGCCGCGCGATGAACGCAATGCGCATATCGGCACGATCTTTCACGAACGCCGGGCCGACCGCGGGCTCGAACGGGTCTCGCAGGTGCGCTTTGCGCCGAACAGCGGCTATGCGTTCGCGGTCGGCGAAGATACCTGGCACTCGGCCGATCCGGTAGGCCCGGAAGTCGAGACGCGGGACAGCATTCTTCTCACCTATTTCGTCGATGCCGGCGTGGTGCGGTTTCTGCGCAATCGCGGCAAGCGCATCGGCAATTTCGTGCTCAACGAGTTGCGCCAGCGGACGCAGGCGTGAGAGGCTCATAGGCTTCCTTGCCCGGGAGACGGCCGGTGCCGAAGCCATCGAAAGCTGTCTTCAAGAGCCGCGGCCTCGGCGAGAATGCCGACAGCGTCGGCCGCATGGAGTTTTTGCTCACGCTGCGCCGCCGCGGCATTGCCGATGCGGCCGTGCTGCGCGCGCTCGACGAGGTTCCGCGCGAGGAATTCGTCACGCCGGATTACAGCGACGTCGCCTATTCCGACCAGGCGCTGCCGATCGACTGCGGCCAGACCATCAGCCAGCCCTACGTGGTCGCCTACATGACCGAGCAGCTGCGGGTCGGACCGGAGCATCACGTGCTCGAAGTCGGCACCGGCTCCGGATACCAAGCCGCGGTGCTCTCGCGGCTTGCGCGGGACGTGATCAGCGTCGAGCGTTACCGCACGCTCGCCGACGCGGCGCGCCGACGCTTCGAGAAGCTCGGTTATGCCAACATCACCGTGGTGCTTGGCGACGGGCTGAGCGGCGTCCCCGAGCGTGCGCCCTACGACCGCATCCTCGTCACCGCCGCCGCCGAGACGATCCCGCAGCCGCTTGTCGACGAGCTTGCCGAGGGCGGCATCCTGGTGCTCCCGGTCGGCCCTCACGACGACGCCCAGCGCGTCGTGAAGCTGACCAAGACCGCTGCCGGCGTCGAGCGCGAGGATCTCATCTGGGTGCGGTTCGTGCCGCTGCTGCCGGGCCAGGCCCGCGAGCTATGATCTAAGAACATCGCCGCTGGCGCGGTCATCTCGAGTACAGCGCGGCAATCGTCCTTCCCCTCTCCCGGCAACAGCGGGGAACCGCGCAAGACCGCGAGGTCATCGCAAGGCAAATATTCGGGAAAAGTCTTCCGCGGCTTTTTCGCCCGGCCGCAAGGCGCTCGTTCATTATTAACCGTTCGTCTTCAAGGCTTGTTTACTCCCCGCTGCTTAACTCGCCCGGTTCTTGCTGCGTATGGGTGGGTAGCGTCATGCGTTTTGCGGAGCCGGGCGGGTCGCGCGCGATGGCACGGTGTTTGGCCGTGGCGCTCATCGCCGTCGGCGCGGCCGGCTGCAGCGATTCCCAGCGCTTCGGCGAGACCGCGTCGTCGAATCCGTTTACCCGGCGCGAGGCGGCGAGTCAGGCCGCGCCAGCCGATCCGGCGCCTATCGGCCGAGTCGAGGCGCAGCCGCTGGGCGCGCAGACCGCGGCTCCGTTGCCGCCTGCCGCCGATCCGGCGCATACCTATTATCCACCGCGCGACACGACGGGCTCGCTTGCGGCCGAGAACGCTCGCGGCTCGAGCGAGGGCACCACCATCACGGTCGCGCCCGGCGATACCGTCGCTGCGATTGCCCGTCGCCATGGCGTCTCCCCCGCGGCGATCGTGCAGGCCAATCATCTGACCTCCGCCGGATCGATTCAGGCAGGGCAGACCCTTGTCATTCCCGGGCATCGTTCCGCGCGCCGCCTGGTTGCCTCGGCGCCCAGGCAAACCGCCGCAGCCGGTCACGATCCGGCGAGGGCGGTGCCGGGCGGCGTGCACGTGGTCGCGTCCGGCGACACGCTGAGCTCGGTTGCGCGGCGCTATCGCCAGTCCCGCTCGGCGATCGCCAAGGCCAACGGCATTGCGCCCGATACCCGGCTCAAGGTCGGCCAGGAGCTGACGATCCCGGCGGCAAAAACCACGCGTATGGCCGCGGGCCGGCCGGTTGCTTCGCCTCCGGCGCCACCGAGCGCCCACGGGCCGGCCATTGCGGCGCCCGGCCATTCCCAACCGCCGCAGCGGGTCGCAACGGCGGACGCGGGAGCTTTGCCTCCGGCAGAGCCGGCAGTGGCCAGAACCGAAATGCCCGCCGAGGGCGCCAATGCCGCCGGCGGCTTCCGTTGGCCGGTGCGCGGGCGCGTCATCGCCGGCTATGGACAAGAGGCCAGCGGCCAGCGCAACGACGGCATCAACCTCGCGGTGCCCGAGGGCACGTCGATCAAGGCCGCCGAGGAAGGCACCGTCGCTTACGCGGGCAACGAGCTCAAGGGCTACGGCAACTTGGTGCTGGTGCGCCACAGCAACGGCTACGTCACCGCCTACGCGCACGCCAGCGAGCTCCTGGTCAAACGCGGCGATCAGGTCAAGCGCGGCCAGATCATCGCGCGCGCCGGCCAGACCGGCGCCGTCTCCTCACCGCAGCTGCATTTCGAGATCCGCAAGGGTGCGACCCCGGTCGACCCGATGCGCTATCTGTCCGGCACCTGAGCGCGGTTTCGATCAGCCCCGCGACTGACCTCCAGGAGCTGATCGTCGCGGGGCGGCGGGTTCTTCCAGCGGAACCTCGAGCCGCCCCGCGAGGTCCTGCACATATTGCCAAGCCACCCTTCCGGAGCGGGAGCCCCGCGTCGTCGCCCATTCGAGCGCTTCCGCCCGCAGCTTTTCGCCGTTCATGGGAATGCGGTAGTAGCCGACGTAACCCGCCACCATGTCCAGATATTCGTCCTGGCTGCAGCGGTGAAAACCGAGCCACAGGCCGAAACGATCCGACAGCGACACTTTCTCCTCCACGGCCTCGCCGGGATTGATGGCGGTCGAGCGCTCGTTCTCCATCATGTCGCGGGCCATCAGGTGCCGCCGATTGGAGGTCGCATAAAAAATCACATTCTCGGGGCGGCCTTCGATGCCGCCTTCGAGCACCGCCTTGAGCGATTTGTACGAAGTGTCCTCGGCATCGAACGAAAGGTCGTCGCAGAACACCACGAAGCGCTGCGGCGCCGCGCGCAAAACCGCCATGAGCTCGGGCAGGCTTTCGATGTCCTCGCGGTGGATCTCGACGAGCTTCAGCCGGTCGCGCCCGGGGCCATCGCTGAGCTTGGCATTGACGGCGGCGTGCGCCGCCTTGACCAACGACGACTTGCCCATGCCGCGCGCGCCCCACAGCAGCGCATTGTTGGCGGGCAGCGAATGCGCAAAACGCTCGGTGTTCTCGACGAGCACGTCACGAACGCGATCGATGCCCTTGAGCAAGGACATGTCAACGCGGTTGACGTGGGGAACCGGAGCGAGCCGCCGGCCCTCCGGATGCCAGACGAAGGCATCCGCCGCCTCGAACCGCGCGGGGGCGGGCGGCGGCGGCGCCAGCCGGTCGAGCGCATCGGCGACGCGCTGGAGCGTATCGGAAAACCTGCCGACATCGAATTCGGATTTGGCGCGCGACATGGCAGGTCCGGGCTCGAGCACCCGAGCCTTAGCGGGACCGCTCCGTCCCGGCAAGCGCCCTGCCTGCCGCCTGGATGGGGGAAGTCGGCGAGTGGCCGTATGCAGGATTTGCTCTGTGCCCGCGGGCTGCCTGCGGGTTTGCCGCCTTGGCCGGGACGACAGTTCGCGAACGGCCGAGCGACGCCGTCAGCAGGACTGGATCGCCCGCGCGCAAGGCGCATCGTTCCGCGCCGTTCCCGGCCGATTTGCGCTGTTTCGCGTCGTTGCAATTGGGCACGCCGGGGCTATAGTCCGCGCCGCTTTTGCCGGGCACAGGCCCAGGGCGTCTCGCCAGCTGCGGATTCGGCACGACCCCTCCCTGAGCTTCCCCTCGCCGGGAGGCGAGCCGGGCTTGCGGCGCGGGGACGAGGATCGATGCTGATCACGCCGGCATGGGCGCAGACGGGTCTCGGAGGCGGCAGCGACATGCTGATGTCGTTGCTGCCCTTCGTGCTGATTTTCGTCATCATGTATTTCCTGATCCTGCGTCCGCAGCAGCGTCGCGTGAAGCAGCACCAGGAGATGGTCAAAACCCTGCGGCGCGGCGATACCGTGATCAGCTCCGGGGGGCTGATCGGAAAGGTCACCAAGGTCGTCGACGACGACCAGATCGAGGTCGAAATCGCGGACGGGGTGCGCGTGCGGCAGATGCGCTCGATGGTCTCCGAAGTCCGCGCCAAGGGCGAACCGGTCAAGGACGAGGCGTCGGGCTGATCGCGCCCGCCGCGAACGCTCAGGTCACGAACACCAGGGTCACATGCTGTTTTTCACCCGCTGGAAGGCGATCTCGGTGCTGCTCACGGCGATCATCGTGTGCCTGTTCGCAGTGCCGAATTTCTTCCCGGAAAAAATGGTGCAGCGCTGGCCGGCCTGGGCGCAGCGGCACATCGTGCTCGGCCTCGATTTGCAGGGCGGCTCCCACATCCTGCTCGAGGTCGATTCCAATGCGGTGCGCAAGGAGAAGGTGCAGGCGCTGCTCGATGACGTGCGACGCGTGCTGCGCGAGGCGCGCATCGGCTATACCGGCCTCGTCGCGCGCGGCGACAGCGTCGAGGTGCGCATCCGCGAAGGCGGGGATCCGCAAGCGGCGCTCGCGAAGCTGCGCGAGCTCTCGCAGCCCCTCGGGGGGGTGCTCGGCGGCGGTTCGCAGCGGACGGTGAATGTCGCCGATCTCGGCGGCGGCCTCATCCGCCTCACGCTGACCCAGGCGGCAATCACCGAGCGCATCCGCCAGTCGGTCGATCAATCGATCCAGATCGTGGAGCGCCGGGTCAACGAGCTCGGCACCGTCGAGCCGACCATCCAGCGCGAAGGCGTCGACCGCATTCTGGTCCAGGTTCCCGGGCTGCAGGATCCGACGCGCCTCAAGGAGATCCTCGGCAAGACCGCGAAGCTCACGTTCCGGCTGGTCGATCTCTCGATGCCTCCCGAGCAGGCACTGCAGAATGCGCCGCCGCCCGACTCCGAAGTTCTCCAGGATCACAACCGCGTGCCCTATGTGATCCAAAAGCGGATCATGGTCTCGGGTGAGGATTTGACCGACGCGCAGCCCGGTTTCGATCAGCGCACCGGCGAGCCGATCGTGACGTTCCGGTTCAACAGCGCCGGCGCGCGACGCTTCGCGCAAGTAACGCAGGAGAACGTCGGGCGGCCGTTCGCGATCGTGCTCGACAACGAGGTGATCTCCGCGCCCGTGATCCGTGAGCCGATCCTGGGCGGCTCCGGGCAGATTTCCGGCAGCTTCACGGTCGAGCAGGCGAACGATCTCGCCATCCTGCTGCGCGCCGGCGCGCTCCCGGCACCGCTGACGATCATCGAGGAGCGCACGGTAGGGCCCGGCCTCGGCCAGGACTCGATTCAGAAAGGCAAGATCGCGGCCGTCGTCGGCTCGCTGCTCGTCGTCGCGTTCATGCTGGCGACCTACGGCCTGTTCGGATTTTTTGCCAATCTCGCCGTCGCCGTGAACGTCGCGATGATCTTCGGCCTGCTGTCGCTGCTCAACGCCACGCTGACATTGCCCGGCATCGCCGGCATCGTGCTCACGGTGGGCATCGCGGTCGACAGCAACGTGCTGATCTACGAGCGCATCCGCGAGGAGGTCCGCGCCGGCCGCACGCCGATCTCGGCGATCGACGCCGGATTTACCCGCGCGCTCGCCACCATTCTGGACTCCAACATCACCACCTTCATCGCCGCCGCGGTGCTGTTCTTCATCGGCACCGGCGCGGTGCGCGGCTTCGCGGTGACGCTCGGCATCGGCATTCTCACGACGGTGTTCACCGCGTTCACGCTGACGCGGCTGATCGTGGCGAGCTGGGTACGCTGGCGGCGGCCGCAGCTGGTCCCGATCTGATCTTCTTTTCGAGCGAGCCGACCGTGCGCCACCTCCGCATCGTTCCCGATAACACCAATTTCGATTTCATGCGCTTTCGGCGCGTGAGCTTTCCCATCTCGGCGATACTCTCCATGATCGCCATCCTGCTGTACTTCCACCCGGGGCTGAATCTCGGCATCGATTTCCGCGGCGGCACCTTGATCGAAGTCCAGGAGAAGTCCGGCCCCGCGGATCTCGGCAAGATGCGGGCGACGCTCAACCAGCTCAATCTCGGGGATGTCCAGCTGCAGCAATTCGGCGGTCCTGAGAACGTGCTGATCCGCATCTCCGAGCAGCCGGGAGGCGAGGCCGCGCAGCAGCAAGCGGTCGAGAAGGTCAAGGGCGCGCTGGGAGCCAGTGTCGAATACCGCCGGGTGGAGGTGGTGGGGCCGCGGGTTTCGGGCGAGCTTCTGTCCTACGGCACCATCGGCATCATGCTGGCGATCGGCGGCATCCTGCTTTATCTGTGGTTCCGCTTCGAGTGGCAGTTCGCGCTCGGCGCCATGATCGCCAACGTGCACGATCTGGTGCTCACGATCGGCTTCATGTCGTTTACCCAGATCGATTTCGATCTCACCAGCATCGCCGCGCTGCTCACCATCCTCGGCTACTCGCTCAACGACACCGTGGTCATCTACGACCGCATCCGCGAGATGCTGCGGCGTTACAAGAAGCTCTCGATGCCGGAACTGCTCAACACCTCGATCAACGCCACGCTGTCGCGCTCGATCATCACGCATGTGACCGTGACGCTGTCGCTCCTGGCTTTGTTGCTGTTCGGCGGCCAGGCCATCCACAGCTTCACGGCGACGATGATGTTCGGCGTGGTGCTGGTCGGCACCTATACTTCGGTATTCATCGCCTCGCCGATCCTGATCTATCTCGGCGTCGGCACCGGCCGGCGCGAGAGCGAGGAGCCCGAGGCGATCGAAAAGCCCAAGCCGGCCCGGGAAGCGCCGGCGCGCAAACCGGTGCCCGAACCCCGGCCCGTGGCGCGGGGCTGACGCCGTCCGGCACGGTCGACCGGCACGGGTCCGATGAGCGCGCCGGCAAACACACCGCATCTTCCCCGCCAAGTCCCGATCGATGCCTACGGCAACGGCGGCTTCCGGTTCGGCGGCATGTCGCATCGCGGGTCGCTGCTTTGCCTGCCGAGCGGCATCTGGGCCTGGCCGGTGACCGCGCCCGACGAGATCGACGAGGGGAACCTCGCCGCGCTGTTTGCCGAGGCCGCGGCCGTCGAGTTGTTCGTGCTCGGCTGCGGGCCGGAGCTCGTGCCGCTGCCCGAAGCCTTGCGGTGGCGCTTTCGCGATCACCGCATCGGCGTCGAGCTGATGGCGACGGGCGCGGCGGTGCGCACCTACAATATTCTGATCGGCGAAAATCGCCGCCTCGCCGCCGGATTGATCGCGGTGGGGTGATCCTCGCATCCGGCGCCAGGAGGTGCACCAACGGCTGTCGCGTCATCGCTGCAAGACGGCCGTCCTCGATTTCACGAATGGATGAGACCGACTACCGTGGCCATGGACGCGTTCGCGCATTGTGAAAATCTGGTCCGCGAGGCCGCCAAGGATCGGTTTCTGGCGAGCTTGTTCGCGCCCGCCGAGAGGCGCCGCGATCTATTCGCGCTCTACGCCTTCGACGCCGAAGTCGCGGGCATCGGCGGCAAGATCCGCGAGCCGCTCGCCGGCGAGGTGCGGCTGCAATACTGGCACGACCTCATCGCCGGCAGCGGCGAAGGCGGTGCCAATCCGGTCGCGCTGGCGTTGCTCGACACGGTGAACCGTCGCGCGTTGCCCCGGCAGACGTTGCTCGATCTGCTCGAGGCGCGGCGCTTCGATATCTATCACGAGACATTCTCGACCCGTGCCGACCTGGAGACGTACGCACGCAAGATCTCTTCGGCCGCGATCGAGCTCGCCATGCGCATTTTGGGCGAGCCCGCTGCCGCGGACTTGGACGTCGCGGGTGCGGCCGGAGTGGCCTACGCGATCACCGCTCTCGCGCGCGCGGCCGCGTTCCATGCCTCGCACGGAAAGGTTTTTGTGCCGGAGGAAATTCTCGTCCGCCATGGGTCGGCCCACGCCGACATCCTGGCGGGGCGGTCGACCGCGTCGGCAGCCGCCGCGCTCGCGGATTTCCGCAAACAGGCACGCCGTCAACTCGACGGCCTATGCGAGCATTTGCCGAAATTCTCGGACCGCATGATCCCGGCATTGCTGCCGGTGGCGCTGGTTCGCGCCTACCTCGCGCGCATGGAACGCGCCGACTACGACCCGTTTCGAACTCCCGTCGACGTGCCGCAATGGCGCAAGCAATGGCTCTTGTGGCGCGCGGCGCGGGACCCGCGCCGAATCGTCGGGTGACCGCGATGGGTCCTGCGGGCTTATCGGCCGAAATCGACCGAAGTATTGCCGCCGCTCAGGAGCACGCCGATGCGCTCGCCGCGCGCGGGCTGATGACGCTTGGACAGCAGCGCGGCGAACGCCGCGGCGCCGCCGGCCTCGGCCACGATCCGCAGCTTCTGCCATAATGCCTGCTGCGCTTCCCGGATCGCGCCGTCGGTGACGAGCACCACGCGCGCGACGAAGCGTTGCGCGATTGGAAACACCAGCTCGCCCACGCGGCGCGGCGCAAGCGAATCCGCCGCGATGCCGCCAGCCGGCGCATCCACGGGCCTGCCCGCCTCGAGGGCTTTCGCCAGGGTCGGTGCCGCCTCCGGCTCGACGGCGATGACGCGGGTTGCGCCGCCGTACCAAGCGGCAATGCCGGCGATCAGCCCGCCGCCGCCGACCGCGACCAGCAGCACGTCGAGAGGCGGCGCCTGCGTCTCGATCTCCATGCCCAGCGTGCCCTGGCCGAGAATGGTTTCGACCTGATCGTAGGCATGAATCGTCATGGCGCCGGAGGTTTTGGCCCAAGCCTCGCTTGCCGCCAGCGCGTCCGCATAGCGCTCGCCGCCGACGACGAGATCGGCGCCATACGCGCGGATGCGCTCGACCTTGGCGGACGAGGAAATGCTCGGAACGAAGATTTTTGCCGGAACGCCGAGCTTTTGTGCCGCATAGGCGACCGCCGCGCCGTGGTTGCCGCCGGAAGCGGCGACGACGCCGGCCTGCGGAATCTTTCGCGTGAGCAGATTGGCAAAGGCGCCGCGCGCCTTGAACGATCCCGAATGCTGCAGCTGCTCGAGCTTCAAGGCGAGGGGAAACGAGTCGAGGCCGAGTTCGGCGGCATCGATCTCGACGAGCGGCGTGCGGCGGATGTGCGGCCGGATCAGCGTTCCGATCTCGGCAACGCGTTCCCGGCCGATCGTGCCGCCGGAACTGGTCTGTGACCCACCCCTCATTCGGCCGCCGCGGCGGCCGGAGCGCGATGCTGCTCGAGCCAGTGCTCGAGCTCGCCGAGCGCGCGTGCGCTCAGCGCCTGTTTTTTGGCCAGCGTCCTTGGCCGGACTGCCTCGTCAAGCGGCGGGAAAAGCCCGAAATTGACGTTCATCGGCTGAAACGAACGTGGACCGGCGTCGATCGCATCCACATGGCCGCCGGTGATGTGGGTGAGCAGCGCGCCATGGGCCGTGGTCGGGGGCGGCAGCGCGATCGCCTCCCCGAGTCGCTCGGCGGCGGCGAAGCGGCCGGCCAACAGCCCGATCGCCGCCGATTCCACATAGCCCTCGCAGCCGGTGATCTGCCCGGCGAAGCGCAGGCGCGGCATCGTTTTGAGCCGGAGCGTGGCATCGAGCAGCTTCGGCGAATTGAGAAAGGTGTTGCGATGCACGCCGCCGAGGCGAACGAATTCCGCATGCTGCAGCCCTGGGATCGTGCGGAAAATCCGCTGCTGCTCGCCGTGCTTCAGCTTGGTCTGAAATCCGACCATATTGAACAGCGTGCCGAGCTTGTTGTCCTGGCGCAGCTGCACGACTGCGTAGGGCTTGGACTGCGGTGCATGGGCATTGGTGAGGCCGAACGGCTTCAGCGGACCGTGGCGCAGCGTCTCGCGGCCGCGCTCGGCCATGACCTCGATCGGCAGGCAGCCCTCGAAATACGGCGCAGCCTCCCATTCGTGGAACGCGGCTTTTTCGCCGGCGAGCAGCGCGTCGACGAAGGTCGCGTATTGCTCCCGGTCGAGCGGGCAATTGATGTAATCGGCGCCGGTGCCGGCCGGGCCGCGCTTGTCGTAGCGCGACTGGAACCAGGCGATCGAGAGATCGATCGAATCGCGGTGCACGATCGGTGCGATCGCATCGAAGAACGCCAGCGCTTCCTCGCCGGTGAGGTTCTGGATCGCGCGCGCGAGCGCCGGCGAGGTGAGGGGGCCGGTGGCGATGATCACGGAATCCCAATCTTGCGGTGGTAGTCCGGCGATCTCCTCGCGGCGAATGTCGATCAGCGGATGGCTCGCAAGCGCCTGCGTGACTGCCGCCCCGAAACCCTCCCGGTCGACCGCGAGCGCACCGCCCGCCGGCACCTGGTTCGCGTCGCCGGCCCGCATCACCAGCGAGCCAAGCCGCCGCATCTCCTCGTGAAGCAGCCCGACGGCGTTGTTTTCGCGATCGTCCGAGCGGAAGGAATTGGAGCAGACGAGCTCGGCGAGGCTTTCGGTCCTATGCGCCTCGGTCATACGCAGCGGTCGCATCTCGTGCAGCACGACCGGCACGCCGCTGCTCGCGAGCTGCCAGGCGGCTTCCGATCCGGCGAGCCCCCCGCCGACGATATGGACGGCCTTCATGCCCCCGATATGTCGCGCGCGCGCGCAGGGAGCAAGCGCCGGACGCGAAAACGCCCGCTCAAGCGGCGGGCGTTCTCGAGCGCGGTCGTGCGGATCGATCAGCGGCGGGCATCCGTCCAGGCGATGCCCGGGATCTCGGAGCGGGTCACGCCGATGTCGGCGAGCTCGCGGTCGCTGAGCTGAGACAGTTCGCGAACCTCCCGTCGGTACCGCGACCACATGCGGTACCAGCCGATCAGTTTGCCGATGAACATGGGATTTTCCTTTCGAAACCCGGCTGCAAGGCCGGAAACCGTTCTTTTTCAACGCAAATGGAAGATAAGGACTGCTGATGGCTTGGAGAACCGTTTTATGTTGCGATGCAGCATTGCGTGCATTGCATGTCTCCGGCGGCTACCCATAGCAGATGAGCCCGTCACGCTGCCGCGATGAATACCCGGCCATCGTGGAGCCCGAGCTCGTAGGCGGCTCGGATTGCGTCCGGGTCGGTGATGTCGAACTGCTTGGCCGCGATCGGGCGGGAGGGCTGCACATAGGTGCGGCCCGAGACCTTCGGCACCTGCCGATAGGTCCGGGTCAGCAGCACGAGCGTGCGGCCGCCGGCCGCCTCGATCGGCTCGAGCGGCCCGACCGGCACATTGTCGACGAGACCGCCGTCGAAGCCCGGCGTCCCGCCGACCACGACGCGCGGCATGAACGGCGGCACGCAGCCGCTGGCGATGATCGCGTCGCGCAGCTCGTCCGCGGTGGCGAGGTCGCGAACCCGGATGAACTCCGCACGAAACCCGAGCGCCCGGCCGAAGCGCGGGTGCACCGGGTGAAGCAGATGCTTCTCGATCTGATAGGCGCCGATCCCGATTGCCGCGCCGAGGAGCGCCGGCAGCCCGAAGGGCAAACGGGCGACCGCGATGTGCAAGTCCGTTCGCTGCTGCAGCTGCGTCAGCGCCGCCTCATCGAGCACATCTTCCAGGAGCGCTCGGTACATCGGCCCGACGGGACAAAGCGGGCCGCCCGCGCGCCAGGCCGCGAAATCGAAGTTCTTGCGATGCGGTCCGCACGCCGCAAGCACCAGCTCGCGCACGCGCGCGCCGATGCCGAGCACCGAATAGATGCAGGCGAACGCGCCGGCGCTGACTCCGACCGCAACCTTTGGCGGAAACTTCAGCCGGTCGGCGGCGGCCTCATAGAAGCCGCCCTGCCAATAGCAGCGATTGCCGCCGCCCGCGAACGCGATCGCATCGAACATTTCCGCTCAGGAATTCCGCGTGACTAACAACTGCGGTGCTCCTCCCTTGAGGACAACGCCGAACTGTCGGTGGCCGATAACTTCGCGGTCATTGTCACCAAGACGAGTAGAAATAACATTCAATTCAATGTCTGGCGAGTGGACAAGGATGAGAACCCGAGCATCAATTATCGGTTCGGCTTCCTGATCGTCGAATGATCCGGGTACCTGTTCCGATCATCGGTCGGCTTGCGCCGTGCCTCGCGGTTGCATGGAGGCACTAGACGACAACCGCTCGATCAAGGCCCGCGCGGCCGCAGGCGCGCGGATTTTGGCGCCGCTGATGAAATAAACGAAGCAGTCGCGAGCCTTGGTGGGGTGCGCCGGATCGGGATGCACATGTGCAAGATCCTTCGGCTCGCCGCCTGCGGCCCAGGCGTGGAACCGCTCCGCCCATTTTTCGAGCGCGGATTGCGCATAGCCGGTCGGCTCGTCCTCGATCGAGCGGCGCAGCCGCGCGTAGACGAAATCGGCCGTGAGATCGAACATGCCCGGACGATCCCCGGAGTCGATCAGGGCCAGTGCGATGCCGTGCCCGCGCAAAAGGTCGATGAATTCCGGCACCGCAAAGCTCTCGTGAGAAACTTCGACCACGTGGCGAATGCGCCGGCCCTCGATGCTCGCCGGCAGCTGCTCCAGGAAAACCCGGAAAACCTCCGGCTCGAACCGCTTGGTTCCGGGGAACTGCCACAGTACGGGACCGAGTTTTTCGCCGAGCTCGAGCACGCCGCTTGCGAAAAATCGCTCGATCGAAGCCCCCGCGTCCGAAAATTCGCGCCTGTGGGTCGCGAAGCGCGGTCCTTTGACCGAGAACACGAAATCGTCCGGGGTCTCGTCGCGCCAGCGCCGAAAGCTCTCCGGCTTCTGCGAGCCGTAAAACGTGCCGTTGATCTCGATCGATGTCAGCTGCCGGCTGGCATATTCAAGCTCGCGCGCCTGCGCCAGGTTCTTGGGATAAAACGTGCCGCGCCACGGCGCGAACGTCCATCCGCCGACGCCCACCCGGATCGCTGCCGTTTTTTTGCGCTGTGATGCAACCATAGGGGGCGCTATCCTGGGTGCCGAAGCAAGGATGGAGAGCACACGTGAGCGCAAAAGGCCACACTGCCGATTCCAAGCCGGCGAAATGCATCCTGGTGCTGCAGGGCGGCGGTGCACTCGGCGCCTATCATGTTGGAGCCTATGCGGCGCTCGCCGAGCGCCGGTTTTATCCGGACTGGGTCTGCGGGATTTCGATCGGCGCGTTCAACGCGGCGGTCATCGCCGGCAATGCGCCGGACGCGCGGGTGGCGCAGCTCGACCGCCTGTGGCAACGCATTTCCTGGCCTCAGTGGTTCGCCGCCTCCCCGGACCCGCAGCTGCATTGGCTGCAGAATAGCTGGAGCTATGTCGAGGGACTCTGGTTCGGCCAGCCGCATTTCTTCTCGCCGAGGGCGATCAATCCATGGCTCGCGCCGGACGGCGCACAGGCCGTGAGTTTCTATGATACCGGTCCCATGGCCGAGACCCTGAAGCGCTTCGTCCATTTCGGCCTGATCAACGAGGGGACGACCAAGCTCAGCCTGGGCGCCACCGAGATCACCTCGGGGGAGCTCAAGTTCTTCGACAATTTTTCCGGGGAAACCGAAGAGCCCATCGACCCGCGGCACGTGCTCGCCAGCGGCGCGCTGCCGCCCGGCTTCCCGCCCGTCAAAATCGGCGGCAACTCCTATTGGGACGGGGGCTGCGTCTCGAATACACCGCTCGAGGCGGTGCTGCGGCATCCGCCCCAGGGGCATGCGGTGGTGTTCGTCATCGACCTGTGGAACGGGCAGGGCGAGGTGCCGAACAACATGAAGGAGGTGCTCTGGCGCGAGAAGCAGATCCAGTACGCCAGCCGCATCGCGACGCATATCGACGCGGTGGCGACCAAGTTCGAGCTCGCGCGCAAGGACGCTCTGCTCAAATCCGCGGCGGCGCAATTATCGAAGGCGCGGCCTGGCGCGGCAGGGCGCATCGACGATGCGAGCGCGAAGGAGCTTGCGGCCGCGCTCCCCGACACGATTCCGATCGGGCCCGGTGCCGAGCTCGACATCGTGCATCTCATCTACCAGCCGACGGCGGACCAGACGCCATGGAGCGACGCGGAATTCTCGCGCGGCTCGATCGCCGCGCGGCGCGAGGCGGGCTACCGCGACATGCTCGCGGCGCTCGACAGCCGATGCTGGCGCGTGCCCAAGCCCGCGCACGTTGCCGCGCGCATCCATTGCGTGGAAAGCGGCGAAGTGGTGACCCGCGAGCCCGAGCTGTGCCGCACCCGCATCCCACGCCCGTTGCGCGCATCGGCGCGGGCCGGGGGCCGCGCGGAGAGGGCTCCGCAATCGGGCAGCCGCAAGCTCGGCAGCCTCGCGCTGAGCTGAGACCGGCGCGCGGGGGGGCCGTTGGCAGGGTAGCTTCCCGCTGAGCAGCGAAGTGATTGGCGGGTCCGACGGCGGGATGAGGATAATCCTCGACAACGACGGCGGCAGCCAGCTCAGCACAGAACGTCCACCGCAGAGTTCATCGCGGCCGTGCAGCGAAATTCCAGCTTGTCCTTGCTTCGCGAGAGCCTGCACTCGGGCGAGCGCATCGCTCATCCCGGCCTGTTCACTCCGCGGCCTCCGTCCTGCGCCCCGGTCGGCGCAGCACCGGGGCCAGAAACCGGCCGGTGTAGCTGCGCTTGACCTTCGCGATCGCCTCGGGCGGGCCCGCGGCGACGATCTCGCCGCCGCCATCGCCGCCCTCCGGGCCGAGGTCGATGATCCAGTCGGCGGTCTTGATCACTTCGAGATTGTGCTCGATCACGACGACCGAGTTGCCCTGCTCGACGAGCTCGTGCAGCACGTCGAGCAGTTTTGCCACATCGTGGAAATGCAGGCCGGTGGTGGGCTCGTCGAGGATGTAGAGCGTGCGGCCGGTGGCGCGCTTGCAGAGCTCTTTGGCGAGCTTGACGCGCTGCGCCTCGCCGCCTGAGAGCGTCGTCGCCTGCTGGCCGACGTGGATGTAGCCGAGCCCGACCCGCTGCAGCGTTTCGAGCACGTTGCGGATCCGCGGCACCGCTTGAAAAAATTCCGCTGCCTCGTCGACCGTCATGTCGAGCACGTCGGCAATCGACTTGCCCTTGAACTCCACTTCCAGCGTCTCGCGATTGTAGCGCTTGCCCTTGCATACGTCGCAGGTGACGTAGACGTCGGGCAGGAAGTGCATCTCGATCTTGATGACGCCGTCGCCCTGGCAAGCCTCGCAGCGCCCGCCCTTGACGTTGAACGAGAACCTTCCCGGCTCGTAACCGCGCGCGCGGGATTCCGGCAACCCTGCGAACCATTCGCGGACCGGCGTGAACGCTCCGGTATAGGTCGCGGGATTGGAGCGCGGCGTGCGCCCGATCGGGGACTGGTCGATGTCGATGACTTTGTCGAGATGCTCGAGCCCTTCCATGCGGTCGAACGGGGCGGGGGCGTCGCTCGCGCCGTTGAGCCGCCGCGCCACCGCCCGATAGAGCGTGTCCACCAGCAGCGTCGATTTGCCTCCGCCCGACACGCCCGTCACGCAGGTGAACAGGCCGATCGGGATTTCCGCGGTGATGTTCTTGAGATTGTTGCCGCGCGCGCCGATGAGCTTCAGCGTGCGCCGGAGATTGATGCTGCGCCGCTCCGGCACGGGGATGACCAACTCGCCGGTAAGATATTTGCCGGTGATCGACGCCGGATTGGCCATGACGTCGTCGGGCGTGCCCTGCGCGACGATTTCCCCGCCGTGAACTCCGGCCCCCGGACCGACGTCGACGACGTGATCGGCGGAGCGGATCGCGTCCTCGTCGTGCTCGACCACGATGACGGTGTTGTCAAGATCGCGCAGGCGCTTGAGCGTCTCCAGGAGCCGAGCGTTGTCGCGCTGGTGCAAGCCGATCGAGGGCTCGTCGAGCACATAGAGCACGCCGGTCAGCCCGGAGCCGATCTGGGAGGCGAGCCTGATGCGCTGGCTCTCGCCTCCCGAGAGCGTCCCCGAGGCGCGAGCGAGCGTGAGATATTCGAGCCCGACGTCGACCAAGAATTTCAGCCGCTCGCGGATCTCTTTGAGCACCCGCACCGCGATCTCGTTCTGCTTGGGGGTGAGCTCGCGCGGCAAGTCCCGGAACCATTCGCCGGCGCGCTTCACCGACATTTCCGCCGCTTCGCCGATGTGCAGCGAACCGATCTTCACCGCGAGCGCTTCGGGCTTGAGCCGGTAGCCGTTGCATTCGTGGCAGGGGATATCGGTGAAATATCTGGCAATCTCCTCCCGCACCCATTCGCTGTCCGTCTCGCGCCAGCGCCGCTCGAGATTGCGCAGCACGCCCTCGAACGGTTTTTTGGTCTCGTAGGATCGCAGGCCGTCGTCGTACTGGAAGCGGATCGCGGTCTCGCCCGAGCCGTAAAGAATCGCGTCGCGAGCCTTTGCCGGCAGATCCTTCCAGGGCGTGTTGAGCGAGAAGCGATAATGTTTGCCGAGCGCCTCCAGCGTCTGGGTGTAATAGGGGCTCGTCGAGCGCGACCACGGCGCAATCGCGCCCTTGCGCAGCGGCAGATCCTTGTCGGGCACGATCAGATCGGCGTCGATGTGCTGCTCGACGCCGAGGCCGCCGCATGCCGGGCAGGCGCCGAACGGGTTGTTGAACGAGAACAGCCGCGGCTCGATCTCGGAGATCGTAAAGCCGGACACCGGGCAAGCGAATTTTTCCGAGAACAGGATTCTTCCTTCCTCATGGCTGGGCTTGACCCGGCCATCCTCGGTTTGCCGCGCGGGATCACCGGGTCTCGCCGCTTCGCGGCGGCCCGGCGATGACGGGGTGGCATCAGCCAATTCCGCGACCGCGATGCCGTCGGCGAGTTTCAGCGCCGTCTCCAGCGAATCCGCAAGCCGCGTGGCGAGGTCCGCCCGCACCACGATGCGGTCCACCACGACGTCGATGTCGTGCTTGAATTTCTTGTCGAGCGCCGGCGCTTCGGGGATTTCGTAGAATTTGCCGTCGACTTTCACCCGCTGGAAGCCGCGCTTGAGAAATTCGGCGAGTTCCTTGCGGTACTCGCCCTTGCGGCCGCGCACGACGGGCGCCAAGAGATAGAGCCGCGTGCCTTCGGGCAGCGCCAGGATGCGGTCGACCATCTGCGACACCGTCTGGCTCTCGATCGGCAGCCCGGTTGCCGGCGAGTAGGGCACGCCGATGCGCGCCCACAACAACCGCATGTAATCGTAGATTTCCGTGACGGTGCCCACCGTCGAGCGCGGGTTGCGCGAGGTCGTCTTCTGCTCGATGGAGATCGCCGGCGAGAGCCCGTCGATCTGGTCGACGTCCGGCTTCTGCATCATCTCCAGGAACTGGCGGGCATAGGCGGAGAGGCTTTCGACATAGCGCCGCTGGCCCTCGGCATAGATCGTGTCGAAGGCGAGCGAGGATTTGCCCGAGCCGGACAGGCCGGTGAACACGACGAGGCGGTCGCGCGGGATCTCGAGGTCGACGTTCTTGAGGTTGTGCTCGCGCGCGCCGCGGATCGCGATGACGCGCGCCTCGGGGCGGCGGCCGTGCTTCTCGAAAAGCTCATTCATGCGTGCTGGTCCGCCGCTGTCAGACTGGTCCGGCGGCGCTCAGCGCGCAGGACACTTGGAACGTAGTGAGAACGGGTGGGCTGCGCCAGTCCGGGAGGGACTTGGCCGCGGCTGCATTCTGTGGATAGCGACCGGCGGTTTTATGGCCTCGTGGGCGGCTCGGCCCTGCTTGCCTCCGCGGCGGCGAAATGCTAAGAACGAAACGGGAACATCCACCGAGATCGTTCCCGAAAGCCTTGCCGCCGCGGGGCTTCGGACTAGCTTGGCGTTTTCACGGGCGGCGGATTGGAGAGCTCTCATGGCGGGTAGCGTGAACAAGGTCATCCTCGTCGGCAACCTCGGCGCGGACCCGGAAATCCGGCGAACCCAGGACGGCAGGCCGGTGGCGAATTTGCGGGTGGCGACGTCCGACAGCTGGCGCGACAAGGCGACGGGCGAGCGCCGCGAGCGCACGGAGTGGCACCGCGTCGTGATCTTCAACGAGGGGCTTTGCCGCGTCGCCGAGCAATATCTCAAGAAGGGCGCCAAGGTCTATCTCGAGGGCCAGCTGCAGACCCGCAAATGGCAGGACCAGTCCGGCCAGGACCGCTACTCGACCGAGGTGGTGCTGCAGGGCTTCAACTCGCAGCTCACGATGCTCGACCGGGCGGGCGGCGGCACCGGCGCGGATGCGGTCGGGAAAG
>JADMIO011851841.1_pt1 | contig 32304 bp, 29 predicted proteins | sample 8958161 | NCBI WGS metagenome assembly JADMIO01 (sample SAMN16585339, study PRJNA669376) | soil metagenome | isolation source: Crop rotation soil | place: USA: Cullars Rotation, Alabama | collected 2011
GCCGCGACTTCAAGTCACGTGAATTCCAAGCTTCGGATCCCACTGTGCTGGAAAGCTGTCAGCGTTCTCGTATAGGCGATCTTAACCGGCCGGGAAACATCGCCAATCTGCATAGAATCGATCACACCTCTTTGTTCGGCTCCGAGATCTTCCAGGCGCACTCTTCCAAGCGAACCACCATTATTTTTCGTTTCCTCGTCATCGGAATATTCTGCAGCGAGACGTGCAAAATCTTCTCCCCCGGATATCCTCGTTTTCAAAGATTGCACGAGAGAATATATAGAATCTTCGACATTCTTTCCAATTGCCGGCTTCAGTAAAATTTGTGCAACACGAATCTCTTCACCTTTTCGATCTAAGAGTTTAATAATATGAATTCCCTGATCGGTTTCAACCGGATCGGAAATTTCTCCCGATTTAAGTTTAAATGCGGCCGCTTCGAAATCCGGAACAAAGGTGCCTCTGGGGTATGGGCCACCTAAATCCCCGCCCGATGATGCAGTATTATGCTGCGAATATCTTGCGGCAAACGCCGCGAAATCCGCACCGTTGCGAAGCGAATCGACTAATGATTTTGCGAATGCCTTGAGTTTATCTTTTGCAAGCGGATCGGGCTTAATCAGTTTAACGATCGTAGCAAGTTCTACTTGGGCGCCGATAGTAGGAAGGCTATCTTTATAAATATTGTAAAATTCCTGAACATCACGTTTGGAAACAGAAGTATTCCGGGAGAATTTCGATCCGCGGAGCTTTTCGATCATAATCGATTCCCGGGCGCGATCCCTAAGATCGGGATTGGAATTGATCTCGCTTACGGATTTACCGAAAGCCTTCTCCATTTCAGCGCGCGAACCGAATTGGCGCTCATACTGCTTGATGCGGTCATTGAGCCGCTCATCTATTTCTGCCTCCGTGGGGGGTATGATGGTTGAATCCTGCTCGGCACGTACGAGAAGAACTTTCTGATCGATCTCGTTCTGGAGTATTTGATCGCGAAGCTTTGCAATTGTATCGGGTGAGGTAGTCGGCTTTGAGCTTTGTGCTAAATAAGCTTGTACCTGAATATCGATATTCGATTTCAGAATTGCGTACTTCCCGACAACAGCAGCGATACCATCGATCTTATCGCCATCGCGGAAGCGCTGAGCAAAAAGAGAATGTACGGAAACCGAGAAAAAGAAAAGGAGGAATAAGGAACGAATTTTCATTACATTCCTTCTGATTTCAACATTCCAGTATCACTCTTTCTGGAATGGTGCGCATTCCATGCTTCTTCGATGACAGGATAATTGATATGAAGTTTATATTTTTTGCGCAGTTCAGTTACCCATTCAAGGCGTAATTCATTGGAAAGATCGTCCTGATACAAACTGGCAACTTCCTGCCGTGCTTCCTCGAAGCTTTTTTGCATGATCGGTGCACGGCGGTTAACTTTAACGATCGAAAAACCGGCCTGGAAATCGAAAGGTTCTTTTACATCATCGACCGTAAAACCGAATACTTTCTTCGACAACTCATTTTCATCTTTTGTCAGAAGTCCCCAACGGCCTGCTTTTTCTTTAAAGCCGGGACGTTCGGTATAGTGTTTTGCAAGTGTATCGAAATTCTCACCGTTGATGATTCTTTTATACAAGCTTTTGGCAACGGAATCATTATATACGTAAATTTCTGAAACATCTACTCTTTCGGGCCACATAAAACGAGGCTTATGCTCTTCGTAAAAAGCACGCTCCTTAACGCTATCAGGTACTACTTTCGTCCAGATACGTTTATTCTCTAATTCAAAAAGAGTAATTCCATTTTTGTAATCGTCCATGATCTTTTCGAATTCAGGAAAATTCTTGCTTACGTCTCGCGCCATAATGTCAAGAGCCTGGTCATCCAGATTTTTATTTATCTGTTCGATCACCGAATTACGAGCAAGAGGTGTTCCCGGCTGAGACTTCATACTATCGATGAGTGCGGAGATCGTCCATTTTTTTCCTTCTATTTCAGCGATCGGAAGGTTCTTCTCTCCGAGCGTGAAGTTTTTCGACCAGGTAGAATCAAGGGTCGTGCGTGATGAATCTACTCGCGACATGAAAATATTTACAGCGGATTGGACGATCTGTGCATTGTTCTGTTTTCGTACTTCAGCAAGTTTCTCAGTCTTGTCATCGCCAAAATAATATTGTTTATACGCTTTCTTCAATCCATCTTTTTCCTGATCAAACGTTTTCGCTGCGAACGAACTATCTCTGCGAATAATATGATACCCCTTCGATGTTCTGATAATGCCGGAGATTTCTCCATCTTTAAGTCCATATGCTGTTTTATCGAACGAACCTTCGGTACGACGCTCTTCACGGTTGATGATTCCCATATCACCACCCTTATTTTTTGTCGTGAAATCTTCGCTCGATTGGCGTGCGATTTGCTCGAAATTTCCTCCGGCTTTAATGGCCTTTAAAATACTATCGGCGCGACGATAAAACGAGAGTGTATCATCTCCTCGCACATTCTTATTCATATTAATAAGAATATGATGAACATACAAGCCTCCCAGCCGCGGATGTTTATCAATGAGTGAGATCACATGATAGCCGAAACGCGTACGAACCGGATACATAGTATGCTCGCCGATCTTCAAGGAATAGACTGCATCTTCGAACGGCCGAACAGTTTGGCCTCCTGTAAACCACCCGATATCCCCTCCATTTTTCGCACTGTTTTTATCATCGGAGCCTTCCCATGAACTGTCTTTAGAGGTCTTCGGAGCTTTGCCATTGGAGATATCTCTCGGCTCCTTTGTCAATTGGCCGGTATTAATAAAATTCATATCTTTATCGGAAAGGACGATCTCCGACATTGTCTCTCCATTATTTAATTTCTCTATCGCCTTCATTGCACGCTTAAATGCGCGAAGCGTATCGGCAGGATCGTTGCTGCGTGTCTGAGCAAGAAAATGGGCTGCATCGACTTCGAACTGGCGGCGCTCCCACTCTTTATGGATCGCCGGTTCGGTGATCATCTTATCCAAAATAAAAGGACCTGCTAACATCGTCCGGTAACCGGAAATCTCCTTTTGAATTTTTGGATCCTGATCGAGCTTTTGATCCTTGGCCTCCAATAATTTCAGGCGATAATCCGAATAGATCGTCAAAAAATCTTTGAGAGAATCCAGTGTCGATCCATAAGGATCTTTATCATTCATTCTCCGGTAAGCAGCTTCAAACTCATCAAGTGTGATCTCTTCCTTGGAAGTCTTTACAAGTACCGACGAAGGTTTAGTTTTACCAGTCGTTTCAGGTGCAGTATAAGTTTTTTTAGATGGTTGTTTCTGTGCTAATGACGTGAGAACATAACCTCCAGTGATCGCAAGAAGGAAAACAACTATATAAAACGGACGTAAAGATTTCAGAGATTTAATCATAAAAATAATGAATGATACAACAACTTGAGTCCCGATTTGTGGCAATACCCATGCATGGGACTATGAGTAAAAAAACACTACGGTGAATCGGGCAAAAAGTAACGCCCAAGCGGGAGATATGGTTCGAAAAGCCTTCGTCTACCCTTTCCTCTTCACTGCCTTCTTCGCAGCTTCTATGATCGTGGTACTTGTAAGTCCAAAAAGTATCATCAGTTCATCGGGATCGCCGGAACCGCCGAAAGTATCCTGAACACCGACAAACTCCATCGGAACAGGATTTTCTTTCACAAGAACTTCAGCGATCGCTCCACCTAAACCGGCTGTGATCTGATGTTCTTCGGCACTAACGATCGCGCCGCAATCTTTAGCTGTAGCTATAATTGTTGCCTTATCAAGCGGCTTTATCGTCGAGACATTAATGACCCGGGCATCGATTCCTTCTTTCGCCAATTCTTCGGCAGCAACTAAGGCTTCCCATACCATTGGTCCGCAGGCGCAAATGGCCACATCATTTCCCTCTCTGAAAACTTGCGCTTTACCGATCTCGAACGGAGTATCATCTTTGGTGAACATCGGAGTATCCGTTCTTCCGAAACGGATGTAAGCAGGTCCGATGAATTCGCCCATTGCAACAGTCGCCTTCTTTGCTTCCGTGAAATCACAAGGAACAATCAGTGTCATATTCGGAAGTGTACGCGTGATTGCAATCTCTTCTAAGACCTGATGAGTAGCACCATCAGGACCCACGGATATTCCTGCATGACCGCCGCCGATCTTTACGTTCGCATCGTTATAGCAAACGGAGATGCGAAGCATATCAGTATTTCTGCATGCAGCAAACGCGCCATAGCTTGCAAAGAAGGGGACTTTACCCGAAAGCGCCAAGCCGGTTGCAACAAGAGTGGCAGATGCTTCCATGATTCCTGCCGAGAAAAAGCGATCCGGAAATTTTTCCTGGAAATAAGAAGTCATGACCGATCCTGTAATATCTCCGCCCAGCACAACGACATTCTCATACCGTTCGCCAAGTGTAACCAGCCCTTCGCCAAAGCCGAAGCGTGTAGCTTTCTTTCCCAATAATTCGAATTTAGGTACCATTCCGTTCGTCGAAGCAACCTGTTCTTTGATTGCAATAGTTTTTGTAGCAGTTTCCATTTCGGCGTTAAACAAAAATCGGAAAAAGGGGGTTCGTAAGGGAAGTGTGATTTTATGCGTTGTTTTTGTGAAACTTTTCATTCCTACCGAGTCATATACTGCAAGAGAAGAGACATACTGAACTCCAGGATTTTACTTTAACGAAATACCAATTATGAAACTACTTCGACTCGTTTTTACCCATTGCGTTTTTGCACTGATGCTCGTACCGAACGTGTCTTCGGCACAGACGATCACGATCAACTCCGTCTCCGGCGCAAATTTCTGCGCAGGCGATCCGATTTCCATAACTTTTACTGTTACCGGGACCTGGGGGCATAAAAATGCCTTTACGCTTCAGCTATCGAATGTCAGCGGAACTTTCAATAATGGGTTTGCCGGTTTGGGATCAGTTACAGATACTGTTCCGGGGACATTCACTATTAATACTGCAATTCCTCCTACTACACTTTACTCATCCCATTATCGGATTCGAGTGATTGGAGCGTATCCATATACCGAGAGCGCAGACAATGGCAGTGACATTCTTATCGGTCAGAAACCGTCACATAACGATTCGACTGGTGCGACTAAGCTGTCGGTACTTGAAACGGCCTTAGCCGTTGGTGTTCCGATGGAGTTTAGCATGTTTAGAGACATTGGTTCACCCTCCGCTGATACAGCACATATCGACTTTGGTCCGGGTGCCACCCAATCTGTCAGCCAATTTGGTGGTGTAAGCGTCACCTATAATTCACCAGGTCTTAAAACGGTAGTCGTTGAATGGGTCGCTCCGGGCGGATGCTCAGCGAGGGATTCATTTCAAGTCTATGCTTTTGGATGCGAAAATCCAGTCGTACCCAAAGATGCGATCATTCTCTCGGAAAATACCGAATATACAGATAATCAGCACAGCAATAAAACGTTCTGGCTTAATCCAGGAGTCACTCTTACCCTAGGGCGTAATATGTCAGATACGATCTTTGCCGAAGCCGGATCGAGTGTTTTCGGACAGAATGGCGGACAGACAGACGATATTGTATATCTGAAAAGAGGTGCTTCCTCCGATGCGGACTTTTATGGAGTCGTCGTATATCAACCAGGATCAAGCTTGACGAATACCAATACAGGGAGTATCCGAACGGTTGAGTGCCCCGACCTCATGTTTGATTACTCCATCGCACCGCCGAACCCGGTCATGCATATTAACGAAGCCGCCACGCCTGCCGAGCTGCTTCCTCCAATTGTCGTCTCTCCGAATCCAACTCATAGCATAGTAAAAGTGGAGGGCGTGCCTTTGAGCGCGCACCTACAAGTGATGAACGTTCTGGGAGTTGTTGTGAACGAAATAGCGAGGACGATGCAATCCAATTTCACTCTTGATCTTTCGGAGCTCGAAGCCGGAACCTATTATTTGCGGCTTGTGTCCCAAGGTGGCGTTGTTACGAAGAAGATCGTAAAGAATTAAAAATTGAAAATTGAGAAAAATCGGATGAAGAGAAAGGGCCATGTGTCTTGCTCAACATGGCTCTCACTCTTATTTCTTATTTTCAGTTTACAATTCTTCAGTTCTTGCAAGAGTCCATCCGATCCCACGTACAATTCAGGCAGCGGAATCTTGCAAGGCACGGTAAAGGCATTTGCTATTTCTTCACCTATCCCTGTTTCTCCATCGGGGATTCATGTCGAACTTCAGGCGACACAATATTCCTCAACATGCGATTCGCTCGGAAATTTCCACATCGCGAATATTCCCGCCGGAGTCTATAATATTATTTTTTGGAAGCCGGGATTCGATTCGATGATCTATCCCGTGCATCATTTACTCGGAGCAGGCACGGATATTATTAATGATGCGTATCTCATCGCCGAATCGACCGATTCGATCATTTTCAAAACCGTTTCACCGGTTTTTACTGTCAGCGTGATAAAGGTGCTGCATATCATCGATACGACCATAAGTATTCTTCCGGGCGGGACTAGGGATACTGTCGTTCGCCAGTTCGATACGACGATCATTACCTACGATACTGTAAGCACTCCGAACAAACTTATCACTGCATGCGAGCTTTCCGGCAATTCAGCGCCCGGTAATATTTATGTCTATAGCTCTCTCGACAGCTTCTTTTATCCGAATACCATCTGCACAGAATCGGAGAATCTGACGGTTGACGAGTGGCTTACCGAGCATAAGAACGACACCTCATTTCATCCTGCATTTCAATCGCCTCAAATTAAGAACGGAGTTTTTTTAGATACACTGACCGCCGATATTAAAGGGCGAAAACCATTCTCGTTCGAATCAGGGCAGGTGATCTATATATATGTTTGCGGACATTCGAGCACGAATGGCTTGCCATCGCTTGACGGAGAGTACAAACATTTTTTAACGACGCCTTTCGGACCACAGACGGTGCGCAACCGGTTTGTGGTGCCCTAAAAAATGAAAAACAAGCATCAAGAATTCCTCGCTCTTCTGGAGCCCGTTTATCCTAGACTTTCACGGTATGCGCGTGCCGTAACGAAGAATCGGGAAGAGACGGAAGACCTTGTGAGTGATACCGTGCTTGCCGCGCTTGAAAAATTCAATGCAAGGCAATCACACGAAAATTTCGCAGGATTGCTTTTTAAAATCGCTTCGAGAATGCATAAGCGGAGAAGATACCGGGATCGTTTTCGGGTATCTTATAACCAGGCTGTTGCCGAAGAAATCGAAGACCGTAATCCTTCACCCGACAAAGCGGCAGAGATAAGCATTATAATGGAGGCTTTAAACACATTACCGGTGAAGATCATAGAAACAGTAGTACTTTTCGATGTAGCCGATCTCTCACTCGAAGAAATCCGGCAGGTTCAGGGAGGAACAATTTCCGGCGTGAAAAGTCGCTTGAAGCGCGGCAGAGAAATGCTGCAAAAACAGCTTGGAATAAAAAACGAATTTTCAGTAATCCAGAAAGAGACTCGCAGCGTGCCCTTACGGAAAAGTTTAGCAAAAGCAGGAGGAGAATATGCACTCTAATGATTACAAGCAATATGTAAATGTTCTCCGTGGACGTGAAGTAACGCCTCCATTCGAGGACATTCGCACTTTAGTGCTTGCCCAAAAACGTATACGCAGATTTCCGGTCCCGTTCTGGCTTTTTATCTCCACGATTGCCCCTGCATTGCTTGCCGTTGCGATTCTATTTTACCCGGAGTTATTCGGCTTGCAGCGCATTACTGGAAATTCATCTACAGAGGTGAAACCGGAAAAAATCTATCAGCAAGGTGAGTCTTCTTTACAATCGGCACAAATGTTTGTTCACGGAAAAATTCGTAAGTCTAAGGTAATAAAAGCTGAGACATCTTCTGCTGCTCCCTCTCAAACGAATACAATAAAAAATTCTGAAATGAGCAATAGTGAAATTTTTGGCATGCAAATTACGCATACAGAAGAAACAGAAAACACTAAGCCTGCTGAACCTGCTGCTCTACCGATTAAACTTGCTTCAGAATACACTGAAAGTCAAACGAGTGATAGGAAATTTTCCTTTTTTCTTTCCGGCGGTTTTTTGCCCGTTCAATCATCCATCGCATTTACAGACCGGCTTGCGGGTTCCCTTGGAATTCGATACTGTCTGAATTCTTCGTCGTCCCTCGCTCTCGAATTTCGCAAAAATGCATTCGTTAAACAGAATACCTCCTACAAAACTGTTTATCGCGATACGATCTTGAAAGTAGGTAATGAGACATTTCATAATACGATTGGAGTAAGCACGCCTTTTCCCTCAGAAGCTCCGAATTCATTTTATTCACTGGGAGTGGGATACCATTATTCTTTCATTCAGGAAGGAAGAATTATTCCATTCGGCGCATTTTTCCTAAACGGGAGTACTACCGGAGGGTTGACATCGGAAATTTTAGGAGTGGAATATGTTGCCCATCCGCTTGCGTTTGAACTAGGACTCAGAAATGATCAGTTATTCTCTACCGGCTCCTCGCCACAAAATTCATTCAGTATGAATTTAGGTGTAAGTTATTATTGGTAAGTAAAAAAATGGAGGGAGATGCCTCGAGAGTATCCTATTAATCCCCAAAACCTCAAAAAATCATGGTTCAGACTAATTCCGCCAACGCCTTCTCGGCCTGTTCTTTATTCGGCGGTTTGCCGTGCCAACGGTAGTCGTCGTTCATGAAGCTGATCGGATGTCCCATATAGGTCTCGGCGACGATACACGTTGGTTTTTCTTTTACGCTTTCTGCTTCTTTGAATGCAGCTCTGATCTCCGCAATGTTGTGCCCATTAATATGAATCGTATGAAATCCGAATGCTTTCCATTTATCCACAACCGGATCGACTTCCATCACATCAGGGTTTCTGCCATCGATTTGACAATGATTGCGATCAACGAGCACGCAAAGATTATCGAGTTTCCAATGTGATGAGAACATCGCCGACTCCCATATCTCCCCTTCCTGCAATTCACCGTCGCCGGTAATGCAATACACTCTACGGCTATTTTTTGAAACGAGTTTATCGGCAAGCGCCATACCTGCGGCGATTCCGAAGCCTTGTCCGAGCGATCCGGTTGAAGTTTCGATTCCTGGCAATCCCATATCGCGTCCGGGATGTCCTTGCAATCTTGAATTTAATTTGCGAAGCGTCAGCAGTTCTTCTTTCTTCATGAAGCCGGCATTGGCAAGCGTCGCATAGAGTACCGGAGCCATGTGCCCGGCAGAAAGCACGAACCGGTCGCGCGATTCCATCCAGGGATTTTTCGCATCATAATTCATAACTCCGCCGAAGTAAAGCGTTGCCATTACATCTGCAATGCCGAGCGGTCCGCCGGAATGCCCGCTCTTCGCTTCAACGAGCGAGCGGATTATATCGCGCCTGATCTCCTTTGCCGCGCCGGCAATATAGTCATCAGAATTCTCCTTGGAATTCTTGAACGGAGTAAAGCTCTCGTAATTATATTTCGCGATAAGTTCAGGACTCGGAATAGGACGCTTCGTCCCATGAAATCCTGTCTCAAGCGGGTAAATATGAAATTTTAGTTCTGCCATGAACACACAAATTATTCGTAGAGCGCGATAAACAAAATTAGGATGAGGGGGGTTCGGGAAGCGCCGCAACTTTATAAGTTCTCGGGTGTTCCTCACTTGTGTCTTAATTATTAGCAAAAAAAAATGAAAACAACTCTTTGGGTTTTTATTTATGCTGGAATAGTATTACTAGCTCAAAGCAGTTCGTTTGCGCAACTCTCTCATTTGAAGAACGGAGAGATGAAAGAAGACCTGAAAGCGCGAGAAGAATATGAAAACATGCGCCTTCGCGATCCGGCTACGGGGTGTATTCCTGTGAATATCCGCAATAAAGAACTGAACTTCGCCCGAAACACTTCAAGCCGGAGAAATGCTAATTCCTTTAAACAAGGCAATAATGCAATCCAATCGCAGGAAGTAAATTGGAAATCCCGAGGTCCTTCGGATATAGGTGGCAGAACATACGCTCTAGGTATCGATATAAAGAATGAAAATACGCTCCTTGCCGGAAGTACTTCTGGAGGGATGTGGCGATCGACTGATAAAGGAAATTCCTGGAATCGGACTTCACCCGTGAATGATCTTCCGTCGGTAAAATGTGTGGTTCAGGATACACGCCCCGGCAAAGAAAATACATGGTATTACGGCACGGGAGAAATGGGCAGTAACACGGCTGCTTATCCCTTGTGGCTCAATGTTTATAGTGGCTCGTTCGGACAATATTACGGAAACGGTATTTATAAATCTACCAATGACGGTCAATCGTGGTCGAGACTTGAATCGACTGCAACACACGACTCTGCTTCGTTCAATCAACCATTTAATTTCGTCCACAAACTCGCCATCGATCGATCCAATACAACGCAAGACATCGTCTATGCAGCCGTTGCCGGTGGCATAGAAAGGTCATCCGATGGAGGAAAAACGTGGACGATGGTTCTAGGTGATTTTAATGGCGGTCCCGCTTATTCCGACGTCGCGGTTACCTCATCCGGAATTGTTTATGCAGCCGGAGAATCGGATCTTTCAGCTCAGGGATCAGCAACCGATCCCGAGTGGGTCGGCATTTTCCGCTCAGACGATGGAATTCACTGGACAAATATAACTCCCGATGGTTTTGAGCCGAATACCTATACCATTGTTACATCTATTGCTCCATCGAATGAGAAAATTCTCTATGTGGGAGCCTATGGAGGTGGAATAAATTCCTTTTGGAAATATACTGCCGGATCGTCAGATACTGACGGAGTATGGGAGGATCGTTCCACAAATCTTCGTAACAGTCAGATAGAATATGTCGGCTATATTAAGGTCAAACCTGACAATGAAAATATCGTCTATATCGGGGCAACAAACCTTTGGCGTTCTACCGATGCTTTAAAAACAAGTACTAAAATCAGTAATTTAACCTACGACAATGGTAATTACGATCTGCATGTTGATCACGAAACCATGGAATTCTTTTCGAATCGTTATTCGGCAATCGTCGGATGTGACGGAGGCGTATATATGACAAGCGATATCCGTCCCTCGCAGGTATCGTGGACTTCTCTGGATAACAATTATCTGACATCGCAATTTTATACTATTGCCATTGATCATTCAAATGAGAACGATATTGTCATTGGGGGTATGCAGGATAATTCTACTTACTTTACCAATACAACCAATGAATCACAACCTGGCAATTCCTATTTGGTGGCGACGGTTCCTATTGTGCAATGTCATTAGATCGGGGATCATATTATGTATCTGCTCAAGATGCATATATCTATCGAGAAATAGTAGACGACAACGGACGGATCCTATCATCAACTCGCGTCGACCCTATTGGAGGGGATCATCCTATTGGCAGCCTTGGATATTTGTTTATCGATCCATTTGCTCTTGATCCGAACAATACAGACCAAATGTACCTTACTACAGGAAATTATTTGTGGCATAATTCGGATCTTACCATGATTCCATTGGGTTCGGATGATTCCTCTACGCTTAATTGGACGAAACTGACAAAAACACGATTACCATCGAATAGTCCTTATGGACAATATTCCGCCATCAGCGCTCTGGTAGTATCTACAATTCCTGCTGACCGCGTCTATTATGGAACAAACGATGGCCAGGTATTCCGGCTCGATAGTGCCGATATCAGTACTTCCATCCCAAAAAATATATCCAAATCGAAAGGATTTCCTGCAAAAGCTTTTGTCGGGTGCATTGCCGTCGACGATGAAAACGCCGATAATGTTTTGGCCGTATTTTCAAACTACAATATTCAAAGTCTCTTTTATACAAGTGATGGCGGAGCAACCTGGTCTGCTATCGGCGGAAACCTCGAAGAAAACTCCGATGGTACCGGAAACGGCCCTTCATGCCGGTGGGCTTCCATCCTACATGTTGGGACAGGACTGGTGTATTTAGTCGGCACAAGTACAGGATTATATTCTACTTATGAATTAAAAGGGGCATCAACAATCTGGTCGCTTGAAGGTGAAACGACCATTGGAAATAACATTGTAAACATGATGGATACGAGAAAATCCGACGGTATGGTTGCCGTAGCAACATGCGGCAACGGAGTCTTTACGGGGCAATTTAGCCCGATAATTAATGTTGTCCACCCTGCAGATTTTCTTTCATTAATGCTGATCTCTCCGAACCCAACAACTTCTCTCGTCACTATTTGGAATGCTCCTCTAAATCTGGCAAGTATTTCCATTCTTAATGTTGTCGGACAAGTCGTAATGGAGATTCTGAAACCAAGTGCAACGGAGCTCGAGATCGATCTCTCGCCGCTTCCGGCAGGGATGTATTATGCGAGATTTGTTTCACCGAATTCTGTTGAAGTGAGAAAGATAATAAAAGAATAAATATATGCGTTCATATTTGATCATTTGTTTAACATTTCTTTTTATTTCGGCTATTATAAATTCGGCCCATGGTCAATGGGAAAAAATGTTTTGGGATAATACCGGCTTAAGGAAAATTGTTGCGGTCACGGACTCCACAATTTTTGCGATCGAAACCACTAACTCTATGACCTATGATTCCATTTTGGTCTCGCATAATAATGGAGAGTCATGGACAAAAAGAATTTTCTTTGAAAAAAAAAGTATAGACGATCATCGGTGGATCAACAATAACGGCTTTTTTTATGTGTCAGGTCTAAACTCCGATTCTTTGCCTACAATTTTTATTTCTACCGATAAAGGTGATTCCTGGAATATTTATACTACTTTCCACCCTTTAACTTTTTCTCTTATAAGTTCTTTTAGTGTATCGCTCGATACGTGCATTCTTCTTCTTTCAGAGCCTAATGCATCCCCCTCTCTTTCTATTGACCATGGAAAATCATGGGTGATTGCAAAATTTAGCGCTACGGGGCCCGTCGCTTTCAACAATGGGATTTTTGCCGTATATGATCCTGATAAACTTGATCTACGCTATTCTTTTGATTTTATAAATTGGGTCGATCATTTTCCCGGTAGAGACATGGGTGGGTCTATAATTGACGGTCAATTATTTTCTGCCGAAGGAAATGGACAGCATATTTATGGTTTAAAAATGCTAAGCGATACAGGGTGGGTACACTGCAATGGCGGTTTAAATAGAAGTAAATTTACACTTCCCTGTTGTAAGGTTAATGGAATATTCTATGCGACTTCGTTCGATCCTGCTTCACCTCCAAACTCTTCAGATACAACAGCATTGTATTTCTCATCGGATGGCTGCAATTGGGAACAACTAGGAAGTACTGTGATCAACTCTCCCAATGTATTTATAGGCTCGCAATATATTTTTCTTTCGGGAGTGAATCAACTTTGGCGCACCCAGCTTTCTCGATCTGAAAATGGTGCTCTTTCAACGTCCAGAAGTGAAACTCTTTCCCTTTCCCCCAACCCCACAACCGCCCTCCTGACTATTCATAATGCGCCGGAAAATCTTTGCGGCATTTCAATCGTGAATGTCCTCGGGCAGGTTGTGATGGAGACCGAGGAGCAGCATTCTTCGGAGTTCACCATCGATCTCTCGCCGCTTCCGGCAGGGATGTATTATGCGCGGATTTCGGCTGGAAGTTTGGTGGAGGTGAGGAAGATTGTGAAGGAGTAGACTATTATCTAGAGTTGGGACAATGTTAAGGCAAGTGAGCTTACAATAAAAGCCGATTTATCCGTCAGCCCGTTTTCAGATTGAAATATTTTTGATTTGCTCTTAATCAGCCTTCCTTCAGTTCTGAAAAGGAGTGCAGGAGATATCTGGAAATCGGCATTTGCCGATACTCCGATGCCATCAAACCCATCTTTAGATCCTGTATAATAAATAACCTGATGCTCATCTTTGTAATATTCCCCTCTTGCTGCAACTGAGGTGACTGATGTAAGTTGATATCTGGCGATAAGAGAGAATCCCATCCACGAAGCATCGAGATCATTTTTTTTCTGCATTCCATAATCGGTCGTCAGATCGAATTGCAGGTGTTTATTGATTGTGAAACGTGTGCAGAGATTATTATAGAATCGAAGAGCTGCAGGCATTCCTTCTGGTTGTTCATTGCCTATAAAATTATTATAGCTGATCGATACTATACCGGTTGGAATATACCCAAACGAAATACCTACTGCCTTATCACTATTCGTCTCCGCAATATTCTGCCAGCCATTTATGATATGAATCTGCACATACAATGAGTCGGTTATCTGCCAGGTTGCGTGTATACCGGTCTGGTAAAAAGGAGAAAAATTTGTAACAAGTGAAGGAGTGTAGGTTTTATTATCTTTCGTCATCCAACTTTCGAAACCATAGGGAGCCGGATAAATACCTGCATCGAGCCAAAGTCCGTTTGCAATCTGATAACCTGCCCATGCTTCGTGGATGAGCTGCGAGAGCTCGTGGTTATCTGCTTCGGCAGCGTAATTCGTCCGAACTGCCGTACCGGTATGAAGAGCTAATGCTCCACGAATAGTCTGAGAGCTTCCCCGCACTTCAATATGTGCGAGATTGACATTAAATTCGTTATGCCTCGATGGAGTCGTAAAGGGATGGCTTACTTTATTGTCCGGAAGATTATTGAAATCGTACATAAAGTAGGTATCGACGTACCCGCCCCACTTTATCACCATAGAATCTGACTGGGCAAGAATTCTTGTCGAATACAGAGTAAGAAAAAGGCAGGATAGAAGAAATTTCATATTTAGTAAATAATGTACTTCTCGGTCGGAATAACTGAATTCATTTAATTGAGGTTCTCTTTTCTTCAACAGGAAGAAATGGAACTTATGCCTCGGAAATCCCCTTTTGCATGCCGTGAAAAAAGTAGGGAATTTATTTTTTTATAAGGATGCGACTTTTTCTAAAGTCGCGGTTTATTTCCTTGCTTTTCTTTTTATTTCTTCCAAAGGAGCCTCTCCTTTTCTTCATACCCATGATGTTCATCGAACTCATAATTCTGTAAGCATTACATCCATTCATTGCAATGCCTGCGATTATGAGGCCGTTCAAGCAGTCGAGCCTGGTTCGGCAATTATTCTTCCCCCTCTTTTTGCCACTCCGGAAGAAAAAAATTATGAGTTGATTACTCCGCTTTTCAGTAAAGTCCAATCCACCTCGGAATCCCGTGGTCCGCCTCAACAATCCTGATCATTCCCCACAAGAACCGTATTCGGTTTACAATTCAATCCATAGAGAGTCACTGACTTTGCTTTTTTTTTCGAAGAAGTTTTTATGAATTTTTCAACTGTTTTTTTTCGTGCTTGTTTTTTTCTTTTAATTTTATTTACTTTTCGCGAAAAGTCTTTTGCTAAAGATACACCTGAGGAGGGAGTTTCTTTCACAGTAGTTGTCATCGATAGTTCTCAGAATACGCCGCTGCATCTTGCCCGGATCACGCTTCGCAAGAACGGAGCTTTCCTAGGCGGGAAAGTAACTGATCCTTCAGGAAGAGCTGTCTTTAATGATCTCATGCCGGGTTGGTATTCGATCAATGTACGTCTTGTAGATTATCTTGGATACCACGATTCGATCCTCATTGATAAAAGCCATAACGTAAATACAATTTATATGAAAGCCGTTGTGCATGAGGAGCTTGTTGTTAGCGGGGAGCACGAGCAAAATATCACGACAATCGATCTAAAGAGCGGGTCGCAGATTTTTGAATCTGAAACCTATCATCCCTCGCCTTCCGCACAGATGACAACTCTTCTTCAGGAAAATATGGTTGGCGCTGCCCGTGCACCTACCGGAGAAGTTCATATTCGCGGCCAGCATGGGGAGTTTACCTACTATGTAGATGGGATCCCTGTTCCACTTGGTGTTTTCGGAGGACTTAATGATGTAGTCGATCCAAAAGTCGTCGAAAGTGCAGCCTTCATAACCGGAGCACAGCCCACAGAGTATGGCGGGCAGATCGCAGCAATCATTGATATGCAGACAAGAATCCCTGCAGGGAAAGCTCATTTCGATTTATTGGGATATTCCGGAAGTTACTTAGGTATAAATAATAACGCTCCCGAATCGCCCGGCATAAATCCTCAAACGTTAAACCCTATCAGTATGAATGGTTATGCTCTCTCCTTTAGTGACCATATTGGCAAACTTGGTATCTTCTTTTCCGGCTCTCGTCAGGAAACAGAGCGTCGTATCGATCCTCCCCTCCCATCCATCTACCATAATCATGGTTTCGATTATTTTGGATATGTGAAGCTTGATTATCTCCTCGGGGATAATGACTATATCACGTCTAATCTCAACTTCGGAAAAACACTTACACAAATTCCGTACGATCCAACAGAAGAAGGAATAAAAGAGGATAATCAAACCACCACAAATGCTTTCCAAACATTGTCATTTTTTCATGGAATTTCCAAAGAAACTGACAGAGAGTCGAACCTCTTTATCGGACTTTTTGCCCGCGAAGGCGGCCTTATCTTCACTCCGGGACATATTGATAAACACGATTTTATTTTTGCCTCCGATCCGACGAAAGGATATATTCTTGCCGAAGATAGAGGCTTTACCACAATAGGAACTCGTATGAAATACGATGTGCGTTTATCTCATGAGGTGTTACTTGCCGCCGGATTAAATTTCTCCGCAACAAGCGGAAAAGAAAATTTTACAACGCTCGATAGTAGCGGAGATTCCGGACCAACGGTCTCAACAAATTATAAAGGATCCGATTTCGGAATTTTTGCTCAATCGGAAGTTCACCCCGCGGAATGGACTCGGATCGATCTGGGAGTTCGATATGACCAGCATATCGCACCCGATGCCGGCTTACAAAAACAGATAAGTCCGCGAGTAAAATGGAATATTTTTTTCGACGAAAGTACTACCGGATATCTCTTTTATGGTAAACTTTTTATGCCGAATAATATTGAAGGCTTGCGGACAATTGCATCAAATGTTGGTGGGAATGGCGCCATCCCAGCATTGCCAGAACAAGATGATTCTTATGAAGCATCGCTCATTCATAATTTTAATTTTGGTTTGAAGTCAAAACTCTCTTTTTTCCGGAAAGTTGATCTTCCTGGGGTTGACGACCAAACTGTAGGTTCGAGTGCGATTAAAATTCCGGTAAATATTTCTAAAGTACAAATTAACGGACTGGAATTAGGGCTGTCCTATAGTGATCCATCAACTCCTCTTTCTGGATATGCAAACATTGCACTTACCCATGCCTACGGTTCAGGGATTATTAGCGGCGGATTTTTGGCAATTAATGATGCCGGAGAAGTCACTGATCTCGATCACGATCAAAGGCTTTCAATTGTAATAGGATTGAAATACCAGCCGGAGAATTGGTTTATTAATCTTACACCTATTTATGGATCGGGGTTAACGAATGGAAATAATAGTTATATCTTCAAAACCGGATTATTCGATTTTAATCAGGGTGCACATACAACTCCTTCATGGATTGTAAATCTTTCGGGAGGCTACACTTTTAACTTACCGAATGCCTCGATTTCTCCTTCACTTTATATTAATAATCTTCTCGATCATAATCACCTTATCAAGGGCACTTTTTTTAGTGGAGCGGCTTGGGAAGAGCCAAGGAATATGGTCTTGAAGGTTGTAGTTCATCTATAAAAGCATTGTGTGTACATGACTGAAAAATTCCGTATATTCGTATCCCCAAATTCAGGAATCTTTATTCATCATTTCTATAAGTTATGAAAAATCTCTTAGCATTGCTTGCAATTTCATTGGTATTTCTTTCTTCCTGCGCGAAAAAAGATACCGGTTCATCGGAGTCATCCTTAAAGGCAGATTCCGTTAAGTTAAAGAATATAGATGATTACCGTGCCGTAATTGGGATTTTTAATACCGGAAAGTTCGATGAACTCGATAAATATTTCGAGAACACCTACCAGGAACATGAGATCGAACCCGGTCAGACTCCGGGACTTGCCGGCTTAAAGAAACAGATGGGAGATTTCCGTGCTGCATTCCCGGACTTGAAATTCACTGTTAACGATATTGTTGCCGAAGGCGATAAAGTCTGGGCGCATATAACCATGTCCGGCACAAATACCGGCAGTTTTATGGGAATGCCTGCAACAGGCAAATCAACATCATTTCAGGGAGTTGATATCGTCCGTATTACTAATGGAAAAGCCGTTGAACATTGGGGATATTACGACAATATGAAAATGATGTCCGATCTTGGTATGATGCCTCCTATGGGCGCAACGGAAGCAAAGTCTATGCCTGCTCCTGAAATGAAGAAAGGCAAATAATTTTTTTTAACCACTTATTTATTCAAAAACAATGAAGAAACTCTTAGCATTACTCGTACTTGCACCGGCATTACTTACCTCGTGCATGAAAAAAGACGCTGCAACAGCAGGAATGGAAATGTCCATGAAGGCTGCCGATTCAGTCAAAACATATTATATCAATGGCTATAACGCAGTCGGTGCAATGTTCAGCTCTGGAAAAATGGATGACGCCAATAAGTACATTGCCGATAACTTTATCGAACACCAACTTTTGCCCGGACAAAAACCAGGTCTGGCAGGCCTTAAGGAAATGATGGGTGCTATGCATGCAGCTTTTCCGGATATGAAATTCACGACAAATTCTATCACAGCAGATAGCAATTCCATCTGGGCACAATTTACTTTGACTGGCACGAACACCGGTCCATTCATGGGAATGCCACCTACCGGTAAGAAGATCAGTGTTGAAGGTATCGATCATCTCAGGATGGAAAATGGTAAAGCCGTCGAACATTGGGGCTTCATGGAAGAAAAGAAAATGATGCAGCAACTCGGGCTGATGCCGGCTGACCCCGTTCCTCCAACTGCTGAGAATAAAACAGGTAAATAATAATCTGATATTTATGCTAAGCAATCCCTGATAAGATTCAGGGATTGCTTTTTTATTTGATGACCGTCAATGAAGAAAAGTGAAGAACAGGTTCTCATAGGATTGATTAAGCGTGCTCACGGAATAAAAGGCGAAGTCCTTATCGATCCGCAGACGTTTAATGTCAAACGTTTTTCTAAGAAAGTAAAAGTTTCGCTTCGGTTTTCCACCGGCGAACTGAAAAACTATACGATCGCTTCATCGAGAAATGCTGCCCAGGGTATTCTCATCAAATTCGAAGAAGTCCCAGACCGCAATGCTGCAGAATTGCTTCGTGGAGCTGAGATATGCATCCCCATCTCAGAACGCCTTCCCTTACCTGATAACCGGGCATACTATGATGAGATCATCGGAATGAAAGTTGTCGATAATGAATCAGGAGAAGAGCTTGGAATCGTCCGGGATATCAGAGAAATGCCGCAAGGGGATCTTTATACAGTGAAACTAAAAGATGGTTCGGAAAAACTCATCACCAGTGCCGGCGAGGAAATAAAAAAATTAGATAAGAAAAAGAAAGAAGTGAGGGTAAAACTTCTAGAAGAATATTAATTCAAAAATTTCCCATCAAGCAATCTCGCTCCATCGTTATCGTGAACAGCGAATTGAAATCCTTTATGGATCGAACAGCCTCCGAATTCACCGGCTTTATTTATTGCTATAAATCCTACTTGAATATCGGCGATCTTATCTTTGCGGAGCTTCATAATTCTTTCGATCGCAAGTTCACAAGCTTCAGCCGGAGTTTTTCCCTGCCTCATTAATTCGACTATTGTATGACTTCCACAAATTCTTACAACTTCCTCTCCGACTCCAGTTGCAGTAGCTGCGCCGACTTCATTATCTACATATAGCCCAGCTCCTATAATAGGAGAATCGCCTACCCTTCCGTGCATTTTATAAGATAATCCGCTCGTTGTGCAAGCTCCAGAAAGATTACCTGCTGCATCCAAAGCGATCATACCTATCGTATCGTGATTTTCGATATTTATAACAGGCTTATAGTTGGCGGTCTTTAGCCATTCCTTCCACTCCCTTTCTGATTCGGGAGTCAGTAAATTTTCCTTTTTGAAGCCTTGTGAAAGAGCAAATTGCAATGCACCATCACCAACAAGAAGCCAGTGCGGAGTTTTCTCCATTACAAGCCGCGCAACGGAGATCGGATGAACAATATGCTCGATAGCTCCGACAGCGCCAATGCCGCCTTTTTCATCCATGATACAGGCATCTAAAGTTACAATGCCATCACGGTCAGGTCTTCCCCCTAAACCGACGGATTGATTCTTCGGATCGCCTTCGGGAATTTTGACTCCTGCTTCAACTGCGTCGAGTGCTCTCCCATCAGAGCACAGAATTTTCCACGCAGCTTCGTTGGCCTGCGTTCCAAAATTCCAGGTAGAAAGAACAAGAGGTTTATTAACCTTACCTTGAAAAGAAATTATTTTTGAATCCGCTTTTTTGCTAACAATGCCGAGGCCGGCAGCGAAAACCGATGAGCCAATAAATTTACGGCGGGAAAGCATTTACGCCTGAACGACAGGTGTTTCTTCGGTCTGCACAGCAACAACTTTTCTGCGATGGGCGCCATACATGATTCCGAAAGGAATAACGACGAGATACCCTAATAAGAGAATGATAGGAGAAACATCGAGAGCCATGAAGCCCATCGTTTCACTCATACCCATAAGGAGATAACCGAGCGTAACGACTCCAATGCCGATCAGAATATACATCATATTCTTCGATTCGAACGGCATCTTGAACGGATGAACTGCCGATGAACCCTTCGTTGCGCGTGCAGGGCGCTGCCTCTGCTGAGGCTGTTGAGTTGACCTGGGCCGTTGAGCCTGCTGACGTGATGGTGTTCTTACGGGTTGTGCCATTGAAAATATACTAAAAATTGATAGTTGTAAGTAAACGGATAGCGATTTTAGAGCGTTCCGGTGCTCAGATGCCTTGACTCCAAACCTTCTCAGAAGTTATGAGCTCTCACTTATAATAAATGCCAACTTAAATACATAGGGATTTCTGGTAATGTGCTGGCATTTTGTTATTCCCGCGAAGGCGGGAATCCAGTCCCCGCTCCCGAACCCCAGTGTCACTAGCGAGAGATGCCGGAGGCGACCCCAAGCAATCCCCTGAAGATTGACGGACTGTTACTTATTAAACAATGTCATTCCCGCGAAGGCGGGAATCCAGCCCATTCCCCATAAATGCCAACTTAAATACCAGGGATATTTGGCATTTAACACTGACATTTCATTTTGTCATTCCCGTGAAAATGGGAATCCAGGCTGAGTGTACCCATTCTGGATTCCCGCCTTCGCGGGAATGACAGGGCGGGGCAATGTAAAATTAAAAATGTAAAATGTAAAATGAGGGGAGGGAGACAAAGTGCTTAGTGGTTAGTGCTAAGTGCTTAGTTGGGGGAATAATAAAGAATTCTTAATGCCCTGGATTCCCGCATTGGCGAGGGAATGAGAGGTTCGGGGGGCAATGTAAAATTAAAAATGAAAAATGTAAAATGGGTTCACAGTATCTTTGTAGGGCATTCCATTTCACTTTCTGGAGGATTCAAATATGAAAATTCTATTTGCATTTGCATTATTCGTTTCTTTGGCTGCTTGTGGAAAAAAGGACGATGACCCCGCCGCACCTGTGGTGAATTATTTCAAGTCGGTTACCGCAAGAGACTCAGCGGGCGTCATGAACAATCTATCCTCTAATCTTCGGGAAGCATTTTTATCCAGTAAAGATAGTACCCAAAACATGCGAGCTTTACTTGATATGTGGAAGGGGAATAAAGTTGAGGTAGCTGTTATAAATGTGAAGCGTGATAATGATATGCCGAATACTGCAAAGGTTTATCTATCAACCAAATCCTCGGCGAAAGATGGCATTGATTCTTCTTACTATCTTGTAGTTAAAGAAGATAATGAATGGAGACTTTCTACTTTGAAAAGATTTAAACCTTGATAGAGTGAGTTGTGTCATGTCATGATGTCAAAACCCTATACATGTAGTGAGATGATACTAAAGAATTGAGAATGGAAAATGGGTAGGGGATGGATTCCCGCCTTCGGGGGAATGACAATGGTGTGGGAATGAGTGGATTTGCCGAAGAATTAAACTGCAACAGCGCAATTTACATCGCAGAATTCAAAGATTTTCACTCTGATCTGATCTCGGACGGCGCGGGTTTGATCGAGCTTTTCTTCCCATGTTCCTTCAAACTGCGAAGGGTCAGGCAAGCTCCAATGGAGCTTTTTTACGATGCCCGGGAAAATAGGGCAACGTTCGGCACTGGCTTCATCGCATACCGTTATGACATGAGAGAATAGTTTGCCGGACTTGTACACCTCGAAAACGTCCTGAGTCTCTTTGCCGCGTATATCTATTCCATCTTCGAGAAGAACCTCTACTGCAAGCGGATTCAATGCTCCGGGCGTGAGTCCTGCACTTTCAACTTCCATGTCAGCACCACAAGCACGACGCATTAACTCCTCGGCCATCTGGCTGCGAGCACTGTTGTGAATACACACAAATAAGATTCGGTTTTTCATGCGAAGAAAACAGCTTTCGTTTCAAAAAAGTGTGTTAACTTACTGTTAATTCCTGCACTCCGAGGAATGACAGGGGATGATCCGGGTATGACAGGGGTGGTGTCATGTCATGATGTCAAAAGGCTATGCATGTTGTGAGTACTCCCGAAGGATGTAAAATTGGGAAATGGTGCCTATTACCTTGAGGATTAATATACGATGGAATTGGGAATATGTTCACAATCAGGCCTCTTCTGAAGCGAAATTAAATGCCAGTGCCAATGCAGCTATTATATAAAATAATAGTTGTCATTTAAAATCAGCTATTTATTTTTGATAGAAAAAAAAGAGAGAGAATACGCCGGAGAGAAAATGTCAATTCCGAAATACGCGTTTCCCATGTTTTGGATTTGTCATTTTATTTTTGAAGCATCCCTGAAGTCCGGGGTGAAAAATGACAGAGAAAAATGCCCGGGAAATGCATGTATTAATTCTGGCATTAATAAATCCAGTGGTTGAAGCGATGGAGAATGCGGGGATGGATTCCCGCCTTCGCGGGAATGACATGTAGTAATAAGAAGCGGGCAGGCAAATCTTCAGGGGATTGCTTCGGATGCCTGCGGCATTTCTCGCTAATGACACTGTGGTTAGAGAAGTCGCGTCGGAGCTTCGCGGGAATGACAGTCCACACAAAAAAAGCCGCAGGAATAATCTGCGGCTTTTTAATTTTCTGAAGATATACGTTGTTTTACTTCTTCTCTTCGCTTACCGCATCCGACCCTTCTTCCTCGACATCTTCGGCATGAGTGATCCCGGCTTCCTTCATCACATCTTCGATCGTTGTGTGATGAACGGTCGTCGTTTGCGTTTCTGCTCCGAGCGTTTCGATCTGAAAGAGTAGTTCCACATCATTAGCGGCAACATCGACCCTAACGATGGAGCCATCCTTGACAGCGCCTTTCAATATCTCTTCCGCTATCGGATCTTCGATATATTTCTGCATTGCCCGGCGTAACGGACGTGCTCCATATGTTTTATCGAAGCCTTTCTCAGCAACGAACTCCAGCGCTTTTTGTGAAAGCTCAACTTTGACTCCCATCTGTTCGACTCTGGAGAGAAGTTTCTTGAGAGAGATCTTGATGATCTGGACAATATCTTCTTTCGTGAGCGACCGGAAGACGATCGTCTCATCGACACGATTCAAAAATTCAGGATTAAAGAGCCTCTTCATCGATTCATCAATCTGCGATTTCATCTTATCGTGCTCATCGCCTCCGGCAGATTCTCCGAAGCCGATTCTGGCCTGCTTTTTAATATCCTTCGTGCCGACGTTCGACGTCATGATAATGATCGTATTCTTGAAATCGACTTTACGGCCTAAAGAATCGGTAAGCTGGCCATCATCCAATACCTGCAAAAGAATATTGAATACATCCGGGTGCGCTTTCTCGATCTCATCCAAAAGCACGACTGAATATGGTTTGCGACGGACTTTTTCCGTGAGCTGGCCGCCCTCTTCGTAGCCGACATATCCCGGAGGAGCGCCGACTAAACGCGAGACGGAAAATTTTTCCATGTACTCCGACATGTCGATACGAATCAGCGATTCATCGGAATCGAAAAGATACCTTGCAAGAGCTTTTGCAAGTTCTGTTTTTCCGACACCGGTCGGTCCTAAGAAGATAAAACTTCCGATAGGACGAGCCGGATCTTTCAAACCTGCGCGGGTTCTGCGAATAGCTTTCGTTAGCTTATCGATTGCTTCATCCTGCCCGACGATAGAGCCTTGCAGAGCTTCACTCATCTTCAAAAGTTTGATGCTTTCACTCTCGGCAACTTTATTAACCGGGATACCGGTCATCATCGCTACGACATCGGCAATATCATCTTCCGATACATCGTAAATTTGAGTACCGATCTCATCTTCCCATGCATTGATTGCCGCTTCGAGCTCCTGCTGGTATTTCTTTTCCAGATCGCGAAGACGAGCGGCCTCCTCGAAGTTTTGCGTTTTAACGACAAGATTTTTCTGCACCTTTATATCTTCGATCTTCTTCTCGAGATCCTCGACATTTTTTGGAGCATGGACATTTGCCAAATGTACTCTTGATCCTGCCTCATCCATAACATCGATAGCTTTATCCGGCAGGTAGCGATCGGTAATATAACGGTCGCTGAGTTTCACTGCACTTTCAATTGCTTTAGCAGAGTAGCGAACACTATGATGCTCTTCATATTTAGAGGCAATGTTCGTCAATATCTGAATTGCTTCATCAACTGATGGTGGATCGACAAGGATCTTCTGGAATCTCCGGTCGAGCGCACCGTCTTTTTCAATAAACTGACGGTACTCATCAAGCGTCGTTGCGCCAATGCATTGAATGTCGCCGCGAGCAAGCGCGGGCTTGAACATATTCGATGCATCGAGAGAACCCGAAGCGCCGCCTGCTCCAACGATAGTATGAAGCTCATCGATAAAGAGGATAACATCCTTCGCTTTTTCAAGCTCGTTCATCACGGCTTTCATGCGCTCTTCGAATTGGCCGCGATACTTTGTGCCGGCTACAAGAGCTGCAAGATCAAGTGTAACGACGCGTTTATCGAAAAGCACTCTTGGTACTTTCTTTTGCACAATTCGCAATGCCAGACCTTCAGCGATAGCAGTTTTGCCAACGCCAGGCTCGCCGATCAGAACAGGATTGTTCTTTTTACGTCGGGATAAAATCTGAGCGACGCGTTGAATTTCCTTTTCTCGGCCTACGATAGGATCGAGTTTATCTTCGGAAGCGTATTTTGTCAGATCGCGTCCGAAATTATCGAGCACAGGAGTTTTCGTTTTCTCATGCTTTTTCTCTCCACCTCCAGCACCTTGCTGTTTTGGAGCGGGTGTTGCACGGCCGGATATGATATTATCCAGCTCAGCGCGAATACCATCGTATGTGCAATTGAACTGATTCAGAATTTGTGCGGCGATATTATCTTCATCGCGCAACAAAGAGAGAAGCAAGTGCTCCGTTCCGATCACTTCACTCTTATAAAGCTTCGCTTCGAGATACGTAATCTTTAAAACTTTTTCTGCCTGCTTGGTCAGTGGAATGTTACCGATGGTTAGTGTTGCTCCGCCGGAACGAACAGTATCTTCGATCGCTTTTTTTATTTTGTAGAGATCGACTCCGAGATTGCGTAAAATTTTAACAGCGATACCTTCGCCTTCACGAATGATGCCTAAGAGTAAGTGCTCCGTACCGATATAATCATGACCCAGGCGAATTGCTTCTTCGCGCGACAGGCGTATCACATCCTGTACCCTATTCGAAAAATTTCCTTCTTGTGGCATAGTTAATGTGTAACAATTTTAATAACTTGTACTTATTAGTAAGACGAAAGAAAACCCGCATTTGTTACAATATCAGAATATGAGTTTTCCTTCATCCGAGACTCATATAATTTAACAGAGCAGGGAGTGCCGTAGTTCGGCGCATTCCTGCTTTCAAGCATAGATCCAAGTTGCAAAAGAACCTGTTTCGAAGAATGTTAATAAGAAGTAGCTGGCTTCTTATTGTTAGCATATTTTCATCTGTATATGGGCAAAGTTCCCTTCCCTTGTGCTCGCAAGCCAGTACCATTTCCGAATACGAAAATTTAGTCAAAAACGGTTTTCTCCTGACTCATGAGGATTCGGTGTTGATCGCTTTTGGACAGTTGAAAAAACAATTTCTGAATCTGCCAACAATCATCCTCCCCTATGGCAAATGCGGAACGGAATTAGCTTTTGAAGCAAATCAAATTCGTATCAACAAATCATTAAAAAGTGAGATCATTCAATCTACTGTAGCTTTAACAGATTCGCTCAAATCCCCTTCCGGCAGATTCACAGTCCACTATTCAACATCAGGCAGCGATTCGACTTCGAAAGAATATGCCGATAGTATTGCTTCATATGCCGATCAGGCTTTTGATCTGGAAATAGGAACTCTCGGTTATAGGCTGCCACCATCAAGTTTTGCAGGTGATACAACGTGGCATATTAATATTGCTGATTTCGGAACAAGCGGAAATTATGGATTTACGCAGCCGATGGATCAGATTGGGACATCAATGTCTGGCTTGCCACTTTACCGATGCACAAATACGATCGATAATAATTTTTCAGAAGCAACATATCCTACTCATGGACTTGATGCTGCGCGAATAACTGTCTTCCATGAGTTTCATCACTCCATTCAAATAGGAGGTTATGGTTGGGGAAAAGACGATATTAATTTCCGCGAAATGACTTCGGTCTGGATGGAAATGCGAAGTACCCCGGAAGTCAAAGATTATCTTCAATATATCAAAAGATTTTTTCAGCATATTGACCAGCGTTTTGATAAGATCGAAGACTTCGGTTATTCCGAAGGGATATGGATGCAATACCTCGAAAAAAAATTCGGAGAAGATATTATTAAAAATGTTTGGGAGTTTTATTCACGTACGACTCCGGACTTTCCTTTAGCTTTTGATTCAATCCTCACTCAGAATGGGTCAAGTTTTTGTACAGAATATGGAAGATTCGGAACAGCAATTTTCTTCTCAGGTGTACGATTTTCGGGAAATAGTATTTTCCCCGACGCATCTCTTTTTCCCTCCGGGTCATTAAAACTAACTCAACTTGTTCCGAATATCAGCACATCATTAGATGCTTTTTTCCCGATCTCGCTTGCTATTAGTGTGTGCGGATATGGGCAGGATACAGCGGCACTTGTAATTTCCAGAAACACGAATAGAAATATTTCACGGGCAGATGTTACCAGCAAAGACATTCGGACATTCAACGTTTCTTACGATGCTCCGGAAACATTTTGTGATACTGTATCTATCTATATTCCGGTCAAGATAAAAGTATTTCCGAATCCATTCTTAGTATCAGGAGCTACAAATGAAGTTAGTATTCTCGCCTCTACAACCAGCACTTCGCCTGTAGATGTTGATATGAATATCTATGCGTCGGATAACTCCCTTGTAAGGCATATCGACAAGACTAAAGCCTCCCAACAAGAATTGGCTGCAGATGCTTTTGGTGGTTCCTGGTACATCAAATGGGACGGACTTGATGATGCCGGAAGACCGGCGCCATCCGGCGTTTACTCGTATTCCATTAGAACTGATGGGCTTAGGGACAATGGAAAATTTATCATTATCAGGAAGAATTAAGACTCTTTTGGTGTTATAGGCGAGCTAATTAATACGGAATTCCCAAATAAAGAGGCAATTCTCCGTAAATTTGTAATTCAACTCAAAAAAATACTCGTTTAATGGCATCGACAAATGATTTTCGCAATGGCGCCGTACTCAAGATGGACGGTGAATTATACCGCATTGAAGAATATGAACACCGTACTCCCGGAAACCTACGTGCGTTCGTACAAGCAAAACTCCGCAATCTCCGCACCGGAAATTTAAAGGAAATGCGCTACCGCTCCGGCGAATCGGTCGAGATGGTTCGTATGGAAAAGAAAACTTTTCAATATCTCTATAAAGACGGAGATGATTTCGTTTTTATGAATACCGAGACATACGAACAGATCAATGTTCCTGATGTTGCAGTCGGCGATGTTGCAAAATTTATCCGTGAATCCGATAACGCTGATATAGTCTTTGCTGAAGACGGGACGATCGTTGCTGTTGAAGTACCACCTGCGGTAAATCTCACAATTGTTCAGACCGATCCCGGAATGAAGGGCGACACCGCCACCGGAGGCACAAAGCCGGCAAAGCTCGAAACAGGAGCAACCGTCAATGTGCCGCTCTTCTTAAACGAAGGCGATATGGTAAAAGTAGATACACGCACTGGGCAGTATCTCGAAAGAGTTAAAAAATAGATTTCTTGCACCTGGTAGGCGCAGGTTTTAGCCTGCGTGGATGTCTCATCATGATATGAGCTCGCAGGCTAAAGCCTGCGCCTACCGATGAAATAAAAATAAAGGAGCCACACTATGGATCTTGAATATCTAGAAAAAATCTTAAAAATTTTCGACGACAGCACTCTCACTGAGCTTGAGATCGAAGAAGAAGGTGCGAAAGTAAGGCTTGCTCGGCAAAAAGAAGCTGCTGCTCCGATGCAATTTGCAATGCCACCCCAGTTTAATTATGGCGCGCCACCCCCTCCAGCCCAGGCTCAGCAATCTGCCCCTGCTGCTGCATCAAATGCAGCACCGGCTGCAAACCAGCATGAAGTAAAATCTCCTATCGTCGGCACAATGTACCGTGCTCCATCGCCTGATGCAGATCAATATGTACAGGTCGGACAGCATGTCGATGTCGGTACAACGCTTTGCATCATTGAAGCAATGAAATTGATGAATGAGATCGAAAGCGATGCTGCCGGGAAGATTGTAAAGATTTTAGTTGAAAACGGTCAACCGGTTGAATACGGCCAGACATTATTTATCATCGAGACATAATCTTTTCTCAACCCATACAGAGTATGTTCATCCAACTCTCAACCCACAAACCGAAACCTGAATACGAAGAGAAAGTCATCGATTCAATGCATCGCTTCGGGGCAGCGATAAAGGATAAGCCAGGACTGATTCAAGTTCATACTCTCAAAGACCAAAGCCAGGGAGTCCTTGTTGGACTGGCCATCTGGGATTCTCAGGAATCAATGTATGCAGCAGCTCCAGCTATGATCGAAGCAACAAAGGATGATGATTTCGATCTGTGGGAGAGTGAGGAGATGGGCGGGTATAGGCTCATCGAAGTATAATACAAGAAGGAATGTTTCATAAAATTCTCATTGCCAATAGAGGCGAGATCGCTTTGCGGATCATCCGCACTTGTCGCGAACTTGGGATAAAGACAGTCGCTGTCTTTTCTGAAGCTGACAGGCATTCGCTGCATGTTCGGTTTGCCGATGAAGCAGTTTGCATCGGTCCGCCTGCCGGAAAACAAAGCTACCTCAACATTCCGCAGATCATCAGCGCCGCACATTTAACAAATGTCGAAGCAATTCATCCGGGCTATGGTTTTTTAGCTGAGAATGCCGAATTCGCGGATATATGCACTGCATCGGGATTCACATTCATCGGCCCGACACCAGAAATGATCGAAGCAATGGGCGATAAAGCCCGTGCAAAAGAAACGATGAAAAAAGCCGGTGTGCCTGTCGTTCCGGGCAACGATGGCATTATTGAATCGATCGATGTAGCAAAAGAGGTTGCCAAAGAAGTCGGCTTTCCTGTTATTATCAAAGCCGTTGCAGGCGGAGGCGGACGCGGAATGCGTGTGGTAACTAAACCTGAAGATCTCGAGCAAAATGTACAAATGGCTCAATCCGAAGCCATTGGTGCATTTGGAAATGGAGCCGTATATATTGAGCGTTACGTTTCTAAGCCTCGTCATATTGAGATCCAGGTCTTCGGCGATAAATTCGGAACAGTTGTACACTATAACGAGCGCGAATGCTCAATTCAGCGCCGTCATCAAAAGCTTGTAGAAGAATCACCATCTCCGGTCGTTTCTGAAGAATTGCGCCAGCGAATGGGAGAAGCTGCAATAAAAGGTGCTGCAAGTGTTGGGTATATCGGAGCAGGTACGATTGAATTTTTGCTTGATGCCGAAAGTAATTTCTACTTTATGGAAATGAATACCCGCATTCAAGTTGAGCATTGCGTTACCGAGCAAGTAATAGGAATGGATCTGATCAAGCAGCAGCTTCATGTTGCAAGCGGAGGAAAGATTTCGAAGAAACCTCGTAAGCCGCAAGGTCATGCAATCGAATGCCGCATCAATGCAGAAGATCCGAGCCACGATTTCCGCCCTTCTCCCGGAATCATTAAAAGCTTTCACGCCCCAGGGGGCTATGGTGTCCGGCTCGATTCACATGCCTATAGCGGATATGCTATTCCTCCATATTATGATTCACTTGTGGGCAAACTTATTACCTATGGTGCCGATCGCGAGGAAGCAATAGATAGAATGCAATCTGCTCTCGATGAATTTGTGATCGAAGGAATTCATACCACAATACCTTTTCATAAAGCGTTAATGCGAGATGAGCGTTTCAGATCGGGAGATTTCGACACTCACTTTTTAGAAAAATTCGATTGGAATAAAAATTAAAAATATTACAATAACAACTAAAATGAATTTTCCAGAAAATCTAACCTATACGAAAGAACACGAATGGCTTCGCACTGAAGGGAATATTGCCACGATCGGCATTACGGATTTCGCACAGGGCGAACTCGGCGATGTGATCTATCTCGATCTCCAGGCAGGCAAAGATGTGAAGGCAGGCGAGACTGCAGGCACAATCGAAGCAGTGAAAACCGTGAGTGATATTTATTCTCCCGTTGCCGGTAAAGTTACGGAAGTTAATTCTTCTTTGAACGATGCTCCGGAAACCGTGAATAAAGACCCTTATGGTGAGGGCTGGCTGATCAAGATCGAAATGTCAGATCCCGGCGAAGTTGCATCTCACACTATGTCTGCAGGTGATTATAAAAAACTGATAGGACAATAAAATATTTAGCTGTTAGCTAAGAGCTAATGTGTTAAAGCCCATACGACAATATTCGTCCCGAACTTAAGAGCTTCTTCCCGTTTTTCCGGAGGATCGTTATGAACTTCAGGGTCATCCCAACCGTCGGAAGGATTGGATTCTTTCCAGCACATTGGGATCCTAAGCTTAGAATTCCACGTGGACAAGTTGTCGCGGCCGCTTCTATAGTGTCACCTAAATACTAGTGACTCCAGCGTAACTGGACTGGCCACAGTTAGGCCGCAAATGTAATCACACTGGCTCACCTTCGGGTGGGCCTTTCTGCGTTCGCGAGTGGACCCGATAAGCTCATGGAGCGGCGTAACCGTCGCACAGGAAGGACAGAGAAAGCGCGGATCTGGGAAGTGACGGACAGAACGGTCAGGACCTGGATTGGGGAGGCGGTTGCCGCCGCTGCTGCTGACGGTGTGACGTTCTCTGTTCCGGTCACACCACATACGTTCCGCCATTCCTATGCGATGCACATGCTGTATGCCGGTATACCGCTGAAAGTTCTGCAAAGCCTGATGGGACATAAGTCCATCAGTTCAACGGAAGTCTACACGAAGGTTTTTGCGCTGGATGTGGCTGCCCGGCACCGGGTGCAGTTTGCGATGCCGGAGTCTGATGCGGTTGCGATGCTGAAACAATTATCCTGAGAATAAATGCCTTGGCCTTTATATGGAAATGTGGAACTGAGTGGATATGCTGTTTTTGTCTGTTAAACAGAGAAGCTGGCTGTTATCCACTGAGAAGCGAACGAAACAGTCGGGAAAATCTCCCATTATCGTAGAGATCCGCATTATTAATCTCAGGAGCCTGTGTAGCGTTTATAGGAAGTAGTGTTCTGTCATGATGCCTGCAAGCGGTAACGAAAACGATTTGAATATGCCTTCAGGAACAATAGAAATCTTCGTGCGGTGTTACGTTGAAGTGGAGCGGATTATGTCAGCAATGGACAGAACAACCTAATGAACACAGAACCATGATGTGGTCTGTCCTTTTACAGCCAGTAGTGCTCGCCGCAGTCGAGCGACAGGGCGAAGCCCTCGGCTGGTTGCCCTCGCCGCTGGGCTGGCGGCCGTCTATGGCCCTGCAAACGCGCCAGAAACGCCGTCGAAGCCGTGTGCGAGACACCGCGGCCGGCCGCCGGCGTTGTGGATACCTCGCGGAAAACTTGGCCCTCACTGACAGATGAGGGGCGGACGTTGACACTTGAGGGGCCGACTCACCCGGCGCGGCGTTGACAGATGAGGGGCAGGCTCGATTTCGGCCGGCGACGTGGAGCTGGCCAGGGAAAG
>JADMIO010803673.1_pt1 | contig 32295 bp, 36 predicted proteins | sample 8958161 | NCBI WGS metagenome assembly JADMIO01 (sample SAMN16585339, study PRJNA669376) | soil metagenome | isolation source: Crop rotation soil | place: USA: Cullars Rotation, Alabama | collected 2011
GCCGCGACTTCAAGTCACGTGAATTCCAAGCTTCGGATCCCACTGTGCTGGAAAGCGCGGAGAACGCCGTGTGCTCTCTTCATTGGGGCATCACATGAAGGACTTGGAGGCATACTGCGGACTCTTTTGCAACGAATACAAATTCGCGCCGCAGATTGCTTTCTTCTTCGATCAGTTCCGCAAGCACCGAATCCGTCACTACCAACTGCCGTTGGACAAGCGCGATGCATTGAGCGTTGAGCTGTTCAACGACTTCGTTACGACAATGCGCGTGAACGCTGTGGCGGCTAAGTTGAAGAAGCGCGTCGCCGATTGGGCAAGCAAGCCTAAGAAAAACAAGCGAAGCTTGGAACGGTTTGAAGCGCAGCTGTTCCGTCGCCATGGCCGTGTCACGGCCGTTCGCCTTGATCTGCATCACCACAAAGCGATTTTCACGCCCGAGGAGATTGAACCGGTCGTTAAGGCGGCTTGGGAGCGGGAGTTCTACAACGCGGTGGACTTTTTCGGCGAGCGCCGTGACGTGCAGAAGAAGGCAATCGAAGGCCGCGTCTCTTTGCAAGAGGTTCAAAGGGACCGTAAGCGTTTGTTCACAAATATCAAGGGCAAGCCATCGTTGTTCAGAAACCTGGTTGGATACGTGTGGCGCATCGAGTGCGCGCGCGAGGCTGGCTACCACCTTCACGTCACCCTGTTCTGGAATGGCGCTGAGGTTGAGGGCGACTGGTTTTACGCCCAGGAGGTTGGTAACTACTGGAATACGGTGATCACTAAGGGGCGCGGGTATTTCGAGAATTGCAACGCCAAGAGGCCCAAATATGGCAAATCCTGGGGCCTTGGCACCGTAAACCACTGGGATGCCGAAAAACGTCAGCAATTGCGTCACGCCCTGGAGTATTTCTGCAAGACCAACCAGATGGTTCAAGTCCTGCCCTATGCGGGGTGCCATCTGTTCGGATGCGGCTTTGTCCATCGTGAGCGTCCTGCGCGTGGCGGGCGTCCGCGTTCTAGGACAGGTACTGGCAGGCAGCATGCGGCTTCTGCCTCCATCCGATATCCGTAATTGTCCTTTTTGTTTGTACATCAAGGACTTGCGAATTCGCTGCTTTGCCAACTCGCTGTTGTCGGGCGGGTAGCAGGGGAGTGGTTCTTATCCAGTTGAACATGAAACCATCTGTTGAACACCATCATCCCTCGCGCCTCCCGCGGGCGGCTTGCCTGTTGCTGGCCGCATCGGCCACCTGCATCTCGCTGGCGGTATCCGTCCTGGCCGGATGGGAGCTGGGAGCAACTTCCGCCGGCAGAGTGGTATTGGCGGCTGGCGGCGCGCTGGCGGTGCTTGGCGCTCACCTGCTGTTGACACTGTGCCAAACCGCGTCAACGTGGGTGAAGTTCCCCGCGGTCGCACTTTGGCTCCTGTGCCTGCTATATGCTGTTTACTGCCACGCGAGCTTTTTTCAGGCATCCCAGTTGAAGGCAGGGGAGAAGCGAGCCGCGGCCATTGAGCAGGCCTCAGCGAAGCTGGAACCCCCGCGGAGCCTTGCTGCCGTCCTTTCCAGTCAGGCCAAGGTCAAGGCAGAACTTGCATTGGGTGCCCGCGTTGACTGCCGGACTGGCTGTGGCGCTCACCGCGCTCGGCTGGTTGGTCTGAAAGGTGAGCTGGAAGCGCTGGTTGCAGAGGCCGAGGATGTCAAGCGTTGGCGGGTGATGCGAGATCGTCAGGATTCAGCGAAAGACGACGTGCGCCTCGATCCGGTACTAGCGCGCTTCGCTGAATGGATCGGCGTGACCGTGGCGCAGGTGGGTTTGGCTACAAGCCTCTTGTTCTCTTGCGTCTTGGAAGGCGTGGCCTGCTTATGCTGGTATGTTTCCAGTCAAGCCCCGTATCCACGTGCTGTCCGGTCAGTCACGCCGGAAGTCAGGCTGGCACCTGGCCTGCCTCCATCCTGTGGCGCAGATACGAGTCATGCAGCGTCGAACCTTGAGCAGAAGGTAGCGGAGTTGGTAACGGAGGCTCGGGCCGGGCGACTCAGATTGACCGTCGATGAGGTGCGCGAACACTGCCGTTGCGGCCAGAAGAAGGCTTCGGAGTTGACGCGGCAAGTCAAAGCGCGACTGGCAGTCACCGCGTGACCGATGGGGTGTAAGGGACGGTCAAGCAGTCATGACAGCATATTTTGAAAGAGAAAAGGCCGTCGCGGTTGAGTCACTGACATCCCCCGCGCGCGGTAGGATGCCAGGCGACCCAATTTGCGCCAGCCTTTTCTTTGGAGATGCCAGGCGGCTGAGCTAATGTCCAAACGATGGGGTATCAGGTAAGTTTTTCCCATTCCAGGGCAAGGTGTTGATCAGTCGCGGGGGATGGGGGGATGTCCATTGCCTTGCAGACCTTGCGCAGGCCGTTGTCCGAGAGGTCGTACTTATTCGCCAGCGTGTTCATCGGAGACGGCGCCCAGCCGCGCGCGGCCACCCAGGCGTCGATGGCGTCCATCACCCGCCCCCCTGCAGCAGCGCCTGCAAGGTGGCCAGCGTATCCGCCTCCTCCACCGGCTTGTCCTCGCGCCGGCGCAGCATGCGCGGGAAGCGCACCGCGATGCCGCTCTTGTGCCGGCTGCTTTTGGCGATGCCCTCGAAGCCCAGCTCGAACACCAGCGTGGGCGTGACGCTGCGCACCGGGCCGAAGGTCTCCACCGTGGTCTTGCGCACCACCGCGTCCACCGCGCGGATTTCCTCGTCCGTCAGGCCCGAGTAGGCCTTGGCAAACGGCACCAGCTGGCGCGCGGGGTCGTCGGGCTCGCCGTTCCACACGGCGAAGGTGTAGTCGGTATACAGGCTGGCGCGCCGGCCGCTGCCGCGCTGCGCGTAGACCAGTACCGCGTCCACCGACAGCGGGTCAATCTTCCACTTCCACCACACGCCCACGTCCTTGGTGCGGCCCACGCCATAGTGCGCGTCCAGCCGCTTGAGCATCATGCCCTCCACGCCCATGGCGCGCGCCTGCTCGCGCTGTCGCGCCAGGTCTGCCCAGCTGACGCCCTGCACCAGCGGGCTCAGCTCCAGCTGCGGGTGCGGGCGCGAGGCGACCAGCGCCTGCAGCCGCGCGCGGCGCTCGTGCTGCGGCAGCGCGCGCAGGTCCTCGCCGTCCTCTTCCAGCAGGTCGTACACGCACAGCACCACCGGCAGCTCGCGCAGCAGCTTCGGCACCAGGTTCTTGCGGCCTATGCGCTGCTGCAGCTCGGCAAACGGCTGCACGCGGCCCTCGCGCCAGACCAGTATCTCGCCATCCAGCACCGTGCCGTCCGGCAGCGTGGCGCCCATGGCCTGCAGCTCGGGGAAGCGCTCGCTCACCAGTTCCTCCCCGCGCGACCATACCCACACCTGGCCGTCACGCTTGACCAATTGCGCGCGTATGCCATCCCACTTCCACTCCACCAGCCAGTCCTGCACCGGCCCCAGCGTGGCGTCGAACTGCGCCACCGCCAGGTTGAACGGGTGCGCCAGGAAGAACGGGTAAGGCTGCCCGCCGCGCGCGCCCATGCCGGTGCCGGCATCCTCGGCCGGTGCGATCAGCGCGGCGTAGTCCAGCGCCGTAGGCTGCGCGCCAATGTGCGTGTAGCCCATCAACCGCTGCGCCACCAGCTTGGCGTCCACGCCGCCCACCGCCGCCAGTGCCTGCGTGACCTGCAACTTGGAGACGCCGACACGGAAGGCCCCGGTGATCAGCTTGAAATACACCAGCCGCTGCGCCGGCGCCAGCGTGCGCCACTGCGCCTGCAGCGTGGGCACCAGCTGTTCCGGCGGCATGCCGCGCAGCGGCAGCAAGTGGCGCTCCATCCAATCCGACAGCGGTAACTCCAGCACCTCCACCGGCTCGGGCAGCAGCAGCGCGATGGTCTCGGCCAGGTCGCCCACCGCTTCGTAGCTCTCGTCGAACAGCCATTCGGGCAGGCCAGCCGCCAGCCGCGCCTGCTCGCGCAGCAGCTTGGTCGGCACCAATTGCCGTGGCTTGCCACCCGCCAGGAAGTACACCGCCCAGGCCGCGTCCCGCGCCGGCGCCGCGCGCAGGTAGGCTTGCAGCGCCGCCTGCTTGGCCAAGCTGGCGGTGGAGGCGTCCAGCGCGCGGTACAGGTCGGCGAAGGCCTTCATGCGGCACCGGCCCCGTTGTCCGGTGCCGGCTCGGCGCTTTCTCCCGTTACGCCCGCCGCATCCGCGTCATCCGTCTCCTCATGGTCGCCATACTCGGTGGCGAAGGCCTGCGCCTGCAAGCCCTGCTCGGTCAGCCAGCGCACCATCACCGCCACGCTGCCGTGCGTGACGAACACGCGCTCGGCGCCGGTGGCGCGTATCGCCGCCTGCAAACCCGGCCAGTCCGCATGGTCGGACACGACGAAGCCCCGGTCCACCCCGCGCCGCCGCCGCGTGCCACGCAGCATCATCCAGCCGCTGGCAAACGCATCCGACGGGTTGGCGCCGAAACGTTTCAGCCACCCGGTGCGCCCTGCCGACGGCGGGGCGACCACCAGCGCGCGGGCCAGCGCCGCCTTGTCCAGCGCCGGGTCGGCGGCGTGCCAGGTGGGCGGGATGGCCACGCCGGCGGCGCGGTAGATGGCGTTGATCGGTTCCACCGCGCCATGGACCACGATGGGACCGATGGACGCGTCCACCCCGTGCAGCAGCCGCTGCGCCTTGCCCAGCGCATACGCATACAGCACCGACGCGCGCCCGGCCTGCGCGTTGGCGCGCCACCAGGCGTTGATGTCGGCAAACAGCTCGGGTTGCGTGGGCCAGCGGTAAATCGGCAGACCGAAGGTGGATTCGGTGATGAAGGTGTCACAACGCACCGGCTCGAATGGCGTGCAGGTGCCGTCGGCATCCAGCTTGTAGTCGCCCGAGGCCACCCACACCCGGCCGCCATGCTCCAGCCGCACCTGCGAGGAGCCCAGCACGTGCCCGGCCGGGTGCAGCGACAGGCGCACGCCGTGGTGGTCGATCACCTCGCCATAAGCCAGTGTCTGCAGGTTGATATCGGCACCGAGCCGGCGCCGCAGGATGGGCGCGCTGCTCTCTTGGGCCAGGTAGTGCGCGTTGCCCCAGCGCGCATGGTCGCTGTGCGCGTGCGTGATCACCGCCCGGTCCACCGGGCGCCAGGGGTCGATGTAGAAATCGCCCGGCGGGCAGTACAGCCCCTCGGGGCGTGCAACCACCAGGTCCTCGTCAAGCTGCATCGCTGAATGCTAGCCGGACCTACTTGGCGCTGCTGTAGGACGCTAGCGCAAATTGGTGCTTCGGCTGACGAGCCCAAAAGGCTACCGCGCCCAAGCAGCAGCGTGGCGGTGGCGGCCCGGGATCAGTTACTCGCGGTATGTGAGCTGAGCAACAGACCATCCTGGGAGCGGCGGTCACACTGGCCTCGCCATGGCCTGCGATATCAAAGGCGACCGGTAAGCAATCTGTCTGGTGCTGGCGTCGGCCTATCGGACATGCACTGCCGGTTACTCGCGACTTACGGGTTCGGAACATCGCACGCCATGGCCTCGATTTTTCTGCCCTGCCGTCCTCCAAAGGAAACTGCCATGAGCCAACCCAATTTTCCCGACAAGGAAGAACAACAAAAACAGAAAGAGCGCCAGACCGGCGGTCGAGAGATTTACCCCGATGACGCTGACGTAGGCCAAAACAGGAAGAAGAACCCTCAGGCCGAGGACACTGAAGACTGGCGCAACAAAGCGCCGACGGAAGAAGCGGACAAGACTGTGCCGCGCATCCGCTGACTTGCAGGAACCGCCATGGCTGACTCCAAGAAATCTGACCCGCATCACGATGCCCCCACCCAACACGGCACCACGCAGTTTGAGCAGGACAAGAAAAGCGAGAACCGCAGCGCTGACAAAGACAGCCCGCAAGACACCGACGGACGCGCGGCGCCGGGCTCCTCGGCCAATCCACCTGAAAAGTCTGGCGCGGGGACCCCGATGGGCCGCATAGGTTGATGTCACCCATCAAGGAGATTCATCATGTCCATTGGAACCATTCTTTTGATCGTCCTGGTGCTGGCACTGGTCGGCGCACTGCCCACCTGGGGATACAGCAACAACTGGGGTTACTACCCCTCTGGTGGGCTGGGGCTGTTGGTGCTGATCCTGTTGGTGCTGCTGCTCACGGGCCGGATCTAGCGCATGCAGGGTAATCAGAACCAGCCCGGCGGGCAGATTTCGCCAGAGACCAACGCCAACAGCGAGGCAGGAAACCCCGGCCCGGGCGCGCCCAGCACCACTGAACAACGCCAGGACCCGCCACGCGCCGATACAGGCCCCAAAGGCCGGCCGGCACCGGGCGGGCGCGCGGACGCGCCACCGCCCGACGCTAACGAATGAGGCCAGAGCCCGCGGCGGACGCGTTCGTGCACGTGCGCGGCGCGCGCGAGCACAACCTGAAGGACGTCGACCTGCGCATCCCCCGCGATGCGCTGGTGGTGTTCACAGGCATCTCGGGCTCAGGCAAGTCGTCGCTGGCCTTCGGCACGCTGTATGCCGAGGCGCAGCGGCGCTATTTCGATTCCGTCTCGCCCTACGCCCGCCGGCTGATCGACCAGGTGGGCGTGCCCGAGGTGGACAGCATCACCGGCCTGCCGCCGGCGGTGGCCTTGCAGCAGCAGCGCGGCGCGCCCAGCCCGCGCTCCACACTGGGCTCGGTCTCCACCATCTCCAATCTGCTGCGCATGCTGTATTCGCGCGCCGGCAGCTACCCGGCACGCCAGCCCATGCTGTTTGCCGAGGACTTCTCGCCGCTGACGCCGCAAGGCGCCTGCCCACGCTGCCACGGCCAGGGCCATGTGTATGAGGTGACGGAGGCGCTGATGGTGCCGGACGACACGCTGACCATCCGTCAGCGCGCCGTGGCCGCCTGGCCTACCGCCTGGGGCGGCCAGAACCTGCGCGACATCCTGGTGACGCTGGGCTATGACGTGGACGTGCCGTGGAAGAAGCTGCCTAAGAAGGACCGCGACTGGATTTTGTTCACCGACGAGCAGCCCACCGTGCCGGTGTACGCCGGCTTCACCCCGGCCGAAACCCGCGCCGCGCTGAAGGCCAAGATGGCGCCCAGCTACATGGGCACCTTCACCGGCGCGCGCCGCCACGTGCTGCACACCTTCGCCAACAGCCAGAGCGACATGATGAAGCGGCGCGCCGCGCAGTACATGCAAGGCATGCTGTGTCCGCTGTGCCAGGGCAAGCGGCTCAAGCCCGAAGCGCTGTCGGTGACGTTCGCCGGGCTGGACATCGGCGACATGGCGCACCTGCCGCTGGCGCAGCTGGAGCAGGTGCTGGCGCCGGCGGCGCGGGGTGAATTCGACATCCCCCTGTCGGCGAAGAAACTGCAGCGCACCGGCAGGATCGCCGCTGGCCAGCCGCATGCCGGCGCCGCCGACATCCTGCGCACACCCAACCTGTCGGCGGAAAAGCGCCTGGCGGCCCAGCGCATCGCCCACAACGTGCTGGAGCGGCTGGCCACGCTGCGCGAGCTGGGGCTGGGCTACCTGTCGCTGGAGCGCGCCACGCCCACGCTGTCGCCGGGGGAGCTGCAGCGGGTGCGGTTGGCGACGCAGATCCAGTCCAACCTGTTTGGCGTGGTCTACGTGCTGGACGAGCCCTCCGCCGGCCTGCACCCGGCCGACGGCGAAGCGCTGCTGCGCGCGCTGGACCGGCTGAAGGCGGCCGGCAACTCGCTGTTCGTCGTCGCGCACGACCCGGCCGTGGTCTACCATGCCGACTGGGTGGTGGACGTTGGGCCCGGCGCCGGCTCGGAGGGCGGCGAGGTGCTTTACAGCGGGCCGCTGGCCGGCTTGCGCAAGGTGCGGGCATCCCATACCGCGCGCCACCTGTTCGAGCCGCCGACGCCACGCAGCGGCGAGGCGCGCCAGCCCAAGGGGTGGCTCGAATTGAAGGGCATCACCTGCAACAACCTGCACGAGCTGGACGCCACTTTTCCCGTTGGCGTGCTGACTGCGGTGACGGGCGTGTCCGGCTCCGGCAAATCCAGCCTGGTCAGCCAGGCGCTGGTGCGGCTGATGGCCCAACACCTGGGGCAGGCGGCTGGCACGGGCGATGGAGGTGAGGCCGGCGGCGAGGACGCCGGTGACGCCCTGCCCGCCTCCGCCGACACCGGCACGCCGTTTGCCGGCCGGCTGGCCGGCGGCGCCCAGCTGTTTCGCCGCCTGGTGCAGGTGGATCAAAAGCCCATAGGCCGCACGCCGCGCTCCAACCTGGCCACTTACACCGGCCTGTTTGACGGCGTGCGCAAGCTGTTTGCCGCCACACCTGAGGCGCGCAAGAAGCGCTGGGGCGCCGGGCGCTTTTCGTTCAACGTGGCCGGCGGGCGCTGCGACACCTGCGACGGCGAAGGCTTCATGTGCGTGGAGCTGCTGTTCATGCCCAGCGTGTACGCGCCCTGCGCCACCTGCCACGGCGCGCGCTACAACGCCGCCACGCTGCAGATCACCTGGCGAGGCCAGAACATCGCCGGCGTGCTGGGCATGACCGTGGCGCAGGCGCTGGCCTTCTTTGCCGACGAGCCCGGGCTGCGCCGGCCTCTGGCGCTGCTGCAGGACATTGGCCTGGGCTACCTGCGGCTGGGCCAGCCAGCCACCGAGCTGTCCGGCGGCGAGGCGCAGCGCATCAAGCTGGCCACCGAGCTGCAGCGCCCCAGCAAGGGCGACACGCTGTATGTGCTGGACGAACCCACCACCGGCCTGCACCCCAGCGATGTGCAGAAGCTGATGGCACAGCTACACGCGCTGGTGGACGCCGGCAACACCGTGGTGGCGGTGGAGCACGACATGCGCGTGGTGGCCGGCAGCGACTGGGTGGTGGACGTCGGCCCGGGTGCCGGCGCCGAGGGCGGGCACATCGTGGCCGCAGGTACGCCATCGCAGGTGGCGGCCCATGGCGTAGGGGCCACCGCGCCCTACCTGGCCGCAGTACTGCCGCAGTAACAGTTCGGCGGCTCATATGGCCAGGCGCTCAGTAAGCTTGCCCTGGGTACGGCTTGTCCAGCGCCAAGTCAGTGCAGCCAACCGGCTAGCCATCCGCAGCGGCACGCGCGCGATGGCGGCGGCTTCGCGCCAGGCCGCGAAGCTTGCACGGCCGACAGCGCCCAGCCGAGCCGCCGCTAAGATCCATCCCATGACGCAGCATCTGGCCATCGGCCCGGCAGGCGCTCGTCGCTACCTGCTGTTTGAACCCGAACAGGCCATTCGAAAGCGTTCCAGCCCGACGCCACGCCCTATGCTGGTGATGCTCCACGGTTGCCATCAGACCGCCGCCGAGTTGGCCACCAGCACGCGCATGAACCGTCTGGCCGCCGCCAACGGCTTCGCCGTCATGTATCCGCAGCAGGACCTGCCGGCAAATCCTCACGGCTGCTGGAACTGGTTCGACAGCCGCACTGGCCGGGCGCAGCGGGAAGCCGCCAGCATCATGGCAGCCGTGGATCAAGCTGTTCGGCTGCATCAAGTGGACCCCAAGCGGGTGGCCGTAGCCGGCTTATCAGCTGGGGCCAGCATGGCGGCGCTGTTGGCGTTGCGCTACCCAACACGCATTGCGGCGGTGATCATGCATTCGGGTGTGGACCCGCGCTTGGCGACCTCGTCGCCCACTGCAGTGCAAGCGATGCGTGGCCAGCACAGGAAAGCCGCTGCGGTGCCAATCGTCGACACCCCACCGGATGCCGCCCCCGCACCACCGCTGTTGGTAATCCATGGAGGTCGCGACAACGTCGTTGCCAAGATCAACGGCATGCGCGCGGCCCAAGCCTGGGCAGCAACTGCTGCAGCTGAGCCGGGAGCACCCCGCATTGTGCGGCGCGGCCTAAGGTATCCGCTGACCACCATGGATTGGCATGCCGATGGGCGCTTGGTGACTACGCTGGTCGAGGTTGCCGGCCTGGCTCACGCATGGAGTGGCGGCGCGCGTGGCAAGGCCAGCGATCCACAAGGGCCAGACGCATCACGCATGGCATGGAGTTTTGCCCGGAAGCAATTCGTTTGCAAATAGAGGCCGCACCGTCGAATTGCAGTCGGATCTAAGTGCGGCAAATGACAGACTGCGAGCCGCAGTGCCTTCAAGATGGACTCATCGTTAACCCATCAATTCAAGGAGATCCATCATGGCAACGAAGTACGGACCCAAGGCCTCTGACAAGGTGGAAAAGGCCATGCACGAGGCCAAGCACGGTGAGCTCAAGAGCGGACGCTCTGGCAAGAAGGTGACCAGTCGCAAGCAGGCCATTGCCATTGGCCTGAGCGAAGCCCGCCACGCAGGTGCCAAGGTGCCGTCGCGCAAGTCGTCATCCAGCAGCAGTTCGACGAACCACTCCGAGTCGTCCAGTCGCCCGGCGGCGAAGTCGTCAAGCCGGTCGAGTTCCAGTTCGAGCCGGCCGGCCGCCAAGTCTTCCAGCCGTTCTTCCAGCAAGCGCTCGTCGTCCAGCCGTTCGTCGTCCTCGCACGCCCACTGACAGCGAACAGGAGCACACCATGACCAAAATCCTCGGCATAGGCACCGACGATGCCTGCGACTTCCTGGATGAAGACCACAAGCTGGTGGAGTCCATGTTCGACGAATATCAGGGCCTGGTGGACGACAAGCCTGCCGACGCTGCGCAACGTAAGCAAGAGCTGGCGGCCGACATCTGCGAAGCGCTGAAGGTGCACACCACCATCGAGGAAGAAATCTTCTACCCGGCGCTGCGCGGCAAACTGGACGACCCCATCACGCTGAACGAGGCGGAGGTGGAGCACGCCGGCGCCAAGGACCTGATCGCCAAGATCGAAAAGGGCAATGTGACGCAAGACATGTTCGACGCCCAGATCAAGGTCCTGGGCGAGTACATCAAGCATCATGTGAAGGAAGAGCGCCACGAGATGTTTCCCAAGGCCCGTTCCGCCAAGGGGGTGGACCTGGTTGCCCTGAAGGGCAAGCTCGAAGTCCGCAAAAACGAGCTGATGGCGGCCCACGTTTGACAGCGTTTCTTCCAGCCACCTGGCATTGAGCCGGCCTGCGGGCCGGCTTTTTTGATCTACCCCCATGAAAATCGCCACTTTCAACGTGAACGGCGTCAACGGCCGGCTACCGGTGTTGCTGGCCTGGCTGCGCGAGACCCAGCCCGATGTCGCCTGCCTGCAGGAAACCAAGACGAGCGACGACCGCTTTCCAGTGGAGCCGCTGGCAGAAGCCGGCTACACCTCCGTCTGGCATGGCATGCCGCGTCACCATGGCGTTGCTGTGCTTTCCAGGGACGGTACGCTGGCTGAGGCACGCCGCGGCCTGCCGGGGGATGACGCCGACGGGCAGGCGCGCTACTTGGAGGCGGATGTGCAGGGAATTCGCGTCGTTTCGGTCTACCTGCCCAACGGCAATCCGCACCCCGGCCCAAAATTCGACTACAAGCTGGCCTGGATGAAGCGGCTGACCGCCCACGCGAAGAAGCTGTATGTGTCAAAAGCGCCTATGGTGCTGGCAGGCGACTTCAACGTGGTGCCCACCAACGCCGACATCTACAACCCTTGGGCTTGGCGCTTCGACGCCGTGCTGCAACCGGAAACCCGCGCTGCCTGGCAGCAGTTGCTGGCCCAAGGATGGGTGGACGCCACCCGGCACCTACATCCCAATGACCGTGTCTATACGTTTTGGGTAAATGCCGCGGCGTTTCGACGCAACGCTGGCTTTCGGATGGATTTTCTGATGCTGAACCCAGCTGCTGCGGCCCGCTTGTCAGCAACGGGTGTGGACGCGGCCTGGCGCGGCCGGGAAAGGGCCAGCGATCATGCGCCAGTCTGGATATCCCTTACAGGTCGTTAAACGCCCAACATGCCCGAACGCGGCGAAGTCGCACAACGCGAGGGCTCTGGCTCCTACGGCCTCCGTGGCGCCTGAGCACTAAATTGGTCTTCCCGCCCGCGCAGAAAGAAGGTTCCACCATGAGTAAGAAGTCCAAATCAGACACCAAGCCCGCCGCCAAGGAAACGCTGGCCCGCCAACAGTCCATCCAGCGCGAGCAAGATGCCAAGGACAAGCAGAAGGAGCAGAAGCCTTCCGCCGGCGACAAGGAGCAAAGGAAGGCCGTGCAGGCCGGCCACAGGGACCAACCCGCACCACCTCTACCTTCTCAGCATCTGCAAAAGCCTGGAAGCGAGGCTGCCATGGAGCTGAAGCCGAATTTCCTGGCCCCGACCTACAAGGGGAGCGGCAAGCTCAACGGCATGGTCGCGCTGATCACGGGGGGCGACTCAGGCATTGGCCGGGCCGTGGCTGTCCTCATGGCCCGTGAAGGCGCCGACATTGCCATTGTCTACCTGGCGTCCCATGAAGATGCCCAGGAAACCCGCAAGCACATCGAAGCCGAAGGCCGGCGCAGTCTGGCCATCAGTGGCGACGTGCGGGATTTCCGGTTCTGCGAAGACGCCGTGCACCAAGTCGTCACCCGACTCGGCAAGCTGGACATTCTGGTCAACAACGCCGCATTCCAGGAACATGCCGAATCGCTGCTGGACCTCAGCGAAGAGCGGTTCGATGAAACGATGAAGACCAACGCCTACGGCTACTTCCATATGGCCAAGGCTGCAGTGCCCGTTCTGCCCAAGGGAGGTTCCATCATCAACACCGGATCCGTGACCGGGCTGGAAGGCAGCAAGGAACTGCTGGACTATTCGATGACCAAGGGCGCCATCCATGCCTTCACCAAGTCCCTGGCGTCCAACCTGCTGGACAAGGGCATTCGGGTCAACGCGGTCGCGCCCGGTCCGGTCTGGACCCCCTTGAACCCTGCCGACAAGACGCCCGAGGACATCGCCAAGTTTGGCGCCGACACCGACATGCACAGACCGGCGCAACCGGAAGAAATCTCGCCCGCCTACGTCTTCCTGGCAGCACCCTGCTGTTCAAGCTACATTTCCGGCATCGTGTTGCCTATCACGGGCAGCGTCGGGGAATAGTCAGCGACGGCCAACCGTCCGAGCCATGAAAAGCGCCACCCGCCCCGCCAGACGCGCGCACAAGCCGGCCGACGATGCGGCAGGCCGGATTTTGAAGGCGATGCAGTTCGCCGCCAAGGTGCACGCTCGCAACCACAGCGACAACGCGCCTAGGCTACCGTACATCAACCATCCCATCGCCGTGGCCAACGCCTTGCGGTACGAAGGGCTGGTGACCGACAACATCGGCCTGACTGCCGCGATCCTGCATGATGCGGTAGAAAAGGCCGGGGTCAATGAGGAACAGTTGGACGACGCCTTCGGCCATCGCGTCACCCGGATCGTCATGGAGCTGACGGACGAGCCGGGTCTGAGCGAGGCGACCCGCCGGTGGTACCAGATCGAGAAGGCTCCTAAGCTGTCGCGCCAAGCCAAGCTGATCAAGCTGGCAGACAAGCTCTGCAACTTGCGCGACATCGTGGCCGCCAGGCGGCGCAAGCAGCATTCCACACACGACACGACCGCTTATTTTGAGTGGTGCGCCAACGTCGTTGATGGCCTGCGCGGTGTGAATCCCGCGCTGGAAGCTGCCTTCGACGAAATCTGCGCCGCCGGCCTCAGTTCATCCATGTAGATGGTTCGTCGGTAGGGAACAACAATGGACACACTGCTCTCCATCGACTGGCAGAACATGTTGGTTCCCAAGGTCAGCCTGGTGGAGATATTTCTTCGCGGTACGGCCATCTACTTCCTGCTGCTGGTCCTCTTCCGAATTTTCAAGCGGCAAGCCGGTTCCGTAGGGCTGTCGGACCTGCTGGTCATCGTGCTCATCGCCGACGCATCCCAAAACGCCATGTCGGCGGAATACCATTCGATCACCGAAGGTGCGGTTCTGATCGGCACGCTGATGCTGTGGGACCAGTTCCTGGATTGGCTGGGCTTCCACGTCCCGTGGGTCGAACGTTTGCTCAGCGCACAGCCAGTGCTGCTGGTCAAGGACGGCAAGCTCAACCGGCGCAACATGCGCCAAGAGCTGATCAGCCAGGATGAACTGATGAGCCAACTGCGGCAGCAAGGCATCATGGACCTGAAGGTGGTCAGCCGAGCGTTCATCGAAGGCGATGGCCAGATCAGCGTGATACGAACTGACCAGGACGCTCCTCCGCGGGCGAATGACCGCACTGGCGAAGGCGCGGGTTAACGGTCGAACCACATGACGAGCCTCTGTCCGACATGTGGTCGCATGTTCGGATTACAGGCGACAAGGCGACCCGGTCATACATTGAACAACGGACCGTACATCATGGTCCGGTAAAGGAGACCTTTATGACCAATGGCAACAGCAAGTCCTCTGACGCTTCGACCAAGGCGTCTTCCCGCAACGCCAAGCCCAGTGCTTCAGAGTCCAAGACCAGCAAGTCCGCGACCAGCAAGCGCAAGGCACAGGGCGGCGAAAAGTCCACCACCGGCGCCAAGAGCCGTTAACCCGTTCAAGTTTACACAGGAGACCACCATGAACGAACAGAACGCCAACCAGCAGGACCAAGGCCAAACCTCCATCGGCAACCAGCAGGAACAAGGCGGCGGCCAGAACCGCCAAAGCCAGTCCGGCGCCGATCAACAAGGCCAGGGGCAGGCTGCAGGCCAGTCACAGCAGCAGACCGGCCAGGGCCAACGCGCCCGCATCAGTCGCGATGACAACGGTCCCAGCGACAACAACCAGAGCGACAAGCCTGCTGACAACGACGACGACGAGTGACGTGCGTCTGCCCCCCCCAAAAAAAGAGCCCAGCGGCTCCTTTTTTGTGCCTTCAAACGGCAGGCGGATCGGTCTCCCGTTCAGGATGTCGGTGGCGAGCAATGGCTGCCACAAATGCCTTCATGACCGCGGGGGACGGTGCGCCCTGAATCAGCCCAGGGTCATCGCCACCGCCCGGCAGTTGCAGCGGAATGCCGGCGTCAGCCAGCAGCGACTGGGCCGCGCCCAACGCCAAGATGGCCTTGCCATGGCGGAACTGGTCCTTAATGAACTCCATGGTGTGTCCGTCACCGGCCAGCACCGCCACCCCCTCCTGGCCGTCCGCCAGAGCCAAGGCGTCAAACAGGAACCCCGGCTCGTTCTCCAGGGATGCTACCGCGCACAGGTCCACGCCATCAGACGTTTTGACTCGGCCAATATGAGGAGCGACGAACCGAGGTGCTGCACCCTCCGCCTTCAGCGCGTCGCGCAGCGCAGCCGCACTCTTGCCATGGGACCCTTGGGCCATCACGATGGCCACCTTCCTCCCAGCGAGGGAACCGTCGCCCGGCCGCGCGGTTAACGACAACACTGGCGACACGTCCACCTCTGGTTTTGCGGGTTTGGCCAGCGCACGCGGCATGGCGTTGGGCAACGGGTCCATGCCCAGGCCCTCGGCCACCTGCTGCGCCAAGGCCTCTGACACGTTGCGCAGCGAAGACACCATGCGCTCGCGCACAGCGGGCACCGTCACCTTGCTCAGCTCAAAGCGGAACGCGGCGGCGATGTGCGCCTGCTCCATTGGCGTCTGGCTGTCGTAGAACAGCGTGGCCTGGGTGTAGTGATCGGCAAACTTCTCTGGCTTGGCGCGCACCTTGTCGTGCTGCTCCTTGGCCGCCAGCCGCTCGGGAACGGTCACGAAGCCTTGCGCCGCACCGGCCTGGAACGGGCAGCCGCCGCCCAGGGAATTGGGCTCGTACGCCACCCGCCCGCGGGGGATAGCTTGGCGGTGCATGCCGTCGCGCTGGTTGTTGTGCACCGGACAGACAGGCGCGTTGATCGGAATCTCGTGGAAATTGGGCCCGCCCAGGCGGCTGATCTGCGTGTCCACATACGAGTGGATGCGCCCGGCCAGCAGCGGGTCGTTGGAGAAGTCGATGCCTGGCACCACGTGGGCAGCGCAGAACGCCACCTGCTCGGTCTCGGCAAAGAAGTTGTCCGGGTTGCGGTTGAGCACCATGCGGCCCACCAGCTGCACCGGCACCAGCTCTTCGGGCACGATCTTGGTTGGATCCAGCACGTCGAAGCTGAACTTATCGGCCTGCTCCTCCGTGAAGATCTGCATGCCCATTTCCCATTCTGGGAAGGCGCCGGCTTCGATGCGCTCCCACAGGTCGCGGCGGTGGTAGTCGGGGTCGGCACCGGAAATCTTCACCGCCTCGTCCCACACCAGCGAATGGGTGCCGAACTTGGGCTTCCAGTGGAATTTGACGAACACCGACTCGTTGGCCTCGTTCACCAAGCGGAAGGTGTGCACGCCAAAACCTTCCATGGTGGCAAAGCTCCGCGGGATGGCGCGGTCGCTCATGGCCCACATCAGCATGTGCGTGGACTCGGGCATCAGCGAAACAAAATCCCAAAACGTGTCATGCGCGCTGGCGGCCTGGGGCATGCCGTGATGCGGTTCCGGCTTGACGGCGTGCACCAGGTCGGGGAACTTGATCGCATCCTGGATGAAGAACACCGGCATGTTGTTACCCACCAGGTCCCAGTTACCTTCGTCGGTGTAGAGCTTGACAGCGAAGCCGCGCACGTCGCGCGCGGTGTCCTTGGAGCCGCGCTCGCCCGCCACGGTGGAAAAGCGCACGAACACCGGCGTGACCTTGCCGGCCTCTTTGAACGGCGCGGCCTTGGTGATGTGGGTGAGCGGCTTGTAGCACTCGAAAAAGCCGTGCGCCGCTGATCCGCGCGCATGCACGATGCGCTCGGGGATGCGCTCATGGTCGAAGTGGGTGATCTTCTCGCGCAGGATAAAGTCTTCCAGCAACACCGGGCCGCGCACGCCGGCCTTCAGCGAGTTCTGGTTGTCCGCTACCGCCACGCCCTGGTTGGTGGTCAGCGCCTGGCCGCTGGAGTCCACCCGCACACGGTCCAGCGGCTCGATGGCGGCGTTCACGCCTTCGGGCGCGACGCTGCCGGTCTTTTGGGTGCCGTTCTCCTCGCTCAAGGTGCTGCCTGTGGGCAACCGGGAGTCCGCGGCAAACGTCTGGCCGCGTGGAGGGCTGACGCCATTGGCAGCGCCATGTTCACTCGCCTTGTTCTCATTGAACGGGATACCGGCTGCCAAGGCTTCAACCTGGGCGGCCTGGGTTTCCGCAATATCCGTGGGGGCCACAGGTTTGGCCTTTGTAGTCTTCTTCATCGAGAACCTCTCAAATCTGCCAACGCGGTTGGCCAGGAACGTTGGATGACTGGGTTGGAAACGGCAAACGGCCCCAAGGGACCGCTTGCCATCGGCGCCGATCAGTGGTCAGCTGTTCTTGTGGCTCTGGCGACCGGCTTCGGCATGCTGTTCGCTGGTGCCACCGCGCGTACCCCCGGACGAGCTTTGGCTACCACCCTTGTTGCCCGAAGAAGAGTGGCTACCGCCTTGCCCGGAAGAAGAACTGTTGTTCCCACCCTGGGTCCCGCTGGCGGAACCGCGGGACGTGCCAGAGCCCGTGCTCTTGTCGTCGTCATCCTGGGTAGAGCCGTCGCTCTGCTTGCCCTGGCCGGTGTGGGAGCCTTGCTTGCTACCGGTATTGCTGTTGCTGCTGTTCATGTCAAATCTCCTTAACGTCTAAACACGCCGCTTGTGGCGGCACCATCACAACCGCTTCGGATCGGTTGCAATTCAAGAAAATAGGGTTGCGGTTCATTCGAGGGCCGCAGCGCTGCCGTCACCTGGCAGGCCTGGCGTCAAGACGACCTTCCGGCAGTCCTGTTCCTTCTGGTCGAAGATCCTGTAGCCCTCGGGCGCCTGTTCCAGCGCCATTCGGTGGGTGATCAGGATATCGGGGTTCAACTCGCCGGCGAGGATGTGTTCCAGCAGCTTGGGCATGTGGTGCTGCACGTGGGTCTGACCGCATTTGAACGTCAACCCCTTGTCGAACGCATCGCCTATCAGGAACGCGTGAATGAAGCCTGAATAGACACCTGGGAAGCTGACCGTGCCCCCGCGACGCGTGGCGGCGATGGCTTGCCGAATCACCTCCCCGCTCCCGCCTTCGGCTTTCACGGCCGTCAGCGCCGTCTCCACCGTGCTGCCCTTGGCTTCAAAACCGACGCAGTCAATGCTGGCGTCCACCCCACGCTTGCCCATGTGGTTCACGATGAACTGCGCGGGATCATCGATCTCGTCGAAGTTGATGGGTTCCACGCCATAGGCCTGGACGGCATGCGCGAGGCGGTAGGGGTGGTGGTCAATCATGAAGATGCGTTCTGCGCCCAACAGCCGGGCGCTTGCCGCCGCCATCTGGCCAACCGGACCCGCACCGAAGATCGCGACGCTGCTGCCCTGGCCGACGCCGCCATTCAGCACTGCCTGATAGCCGGTTGGCAGGATGTCTGAGAGGAACAACACCTTCTCGTCGGCGATCCCGGCAGGCAAGACCAAGGGGCCCACGTTGGCCTTAGGCACCCGGACCAACTCTGCCTGGCCACCGGGATACCGGCCGTAAAGGTGCGTGTACCCAAACATGCCGGAGCCCTTCAGGATGCCTTTGCCGTTCATCAACCCCCCTTTGCCGGGGTTGGTGGTCTCGCAGGCGGCAAACAGCTTGCGCTGGCAGAAGAAGCAATCGCCGCAGGAGATGGTGAACGGCACCACAACACGGTCACCGCGTTTGACCTTGGTGACCCCAGGCCCGGTGTCCTCGACAACACCCATGAACTCGTGGCCCAGCACGTCACCGTCTTTCATGCCCGGCACCTTGCCGCGGTACAGGTGAAGGTCCGAACCACAGATCGCGGTGGCGGTCACTCGCAGGATGATGTCATCATCGTTCAGCAATATTGGATCCGGCATCGTTTCGATGCGAACGTCTTTGGACCCGTGGTACGTCAGCGCTTTCATGGCACTCCTAGGCTCAGCCAGTTCCGGCCGGGGCATCAAATTGAGGTGGGGAATGCAGGTTAGGCCCATTGCTTAACTGCATCTGTACGGCGAGCAACACTCGGCCGCATTTCTTCATCCGCCGCTGAGGATCTACGAATGCAGTAGAGTCCACGACATCCGTTGTTCTTCAATCTTGTCTTCAATCTTCCATGCCACTGCTCCGCCGGATCCACTACAAAGAGAAGGCTGATGAATATTTGCTGCGTGGCACCGATGCCAGCGCCCAGGCGCGCGTGCGGCTGGAATATGCCTTCGACGCGCTGTACCTCTACTTCTTGAGCGTGGTTGAAGAGCCATTTTTCGCGCTGGACCATCCCAAGGCCGTGGTGCTGTGGGAAGCGGCGTCGGATCTCGGGATCGATGTCGAGGAAATCAGCCCGCTGGTGCATATGCTGGACGAACGCAGGCAGCGCGTGCGCGACGACGCCTCGGTGGAAGCGATACTTGCCATGGCGCGACGCGTACAGCAGAGGCTCCAAGAGGCCGAGTAACTGGCGGTCAGGTTGATCGTGGCCTGCGGCGCGACTGCTTCCCAATCAGCGCGTTATGAGGGACAGCGCACTGAATTGAAAGTAGCACCGCCATACCCTCAGCTATGGCCACGGATTCAGCAGAGAAGCACATTCCGCAGAGCGAGATCGCATTGCTGCTGATTGATTTCATCAATCCGCTGGACTTTGCAGGCGCGGAGAACCTGGCCGCCGATGCGCTGGAGGCAGCGAAGTCAACTGCCGCTCTCAAAAAATCACTTCAGAAGAATGGCGTTCCCGCCATCTATGCCAACGACAACTATGGACGTTGGCAGTCGGACTTCAACAGCTTTGTCTCCCACCTGGGCAGTTTGAGGGGTGTGTCGGCGGAAATCGCGCGACTGCTTCGGCCGCAAACGCATGACCTGACCATCCTCAAGCCCAGGCACTCGGCCTTTTACGGATCCCCTCTTTCCCTTCTGTTGCAGAAGATGGGCGCGAGGCAGTTGATCATCACCGGCTTGGCAACTGACATCTGCGTCCAGTTCACGGCCATGGACGCGTTCCTCCGCGGCTACCAGGTTCACATACCTTCGGACTGCACCGCCTCGGAATCTCACGACTTGAAGCTGCAGGCACTTGGGTACATGAAACGGGTACTGGAATGCGATGTCGCGCCCTCGGCGTTCATCCGCGTACTTTCGCCGCCTGGGAAAAGGCGCAAAGCTACGGTCAGACCCGGAGCCAAGTGATCAGTCTGAGGGGCGGGCCTGGTGTCAGTATTGATGGCTTCGTCCGGGCCTTCCGACGCGTAGGCGATGGCGGTTACCCGACCAACGCCAGAACGCGAAGGAAAGCGTCAGTCGTTTCCATGGCCACCGCCCCGCTCAGTGCGCGCCGGTCTTCTTCAGGCTCTCGGCGTGCTGCAGATGGGTCTTCAGCGTTGGCAGCGTCTTCATCGCGAAGGCCTTTACATCGGCATCATCTGCGCCGGTGCTGGTCTTCTCGAACATGGCGATGTCGGCCTTGTGGTCGTCCAGGCCCACCTCGTTGACGAAGTCCTTGTCAAAGTTCTTGGATGCGGCCAGCTTGTCCAGCTTCTTCTGCTTGTCAGCTGGCACGCCGACGGGCAGCGTCACGCCCTTCTTGCCGGCCAGCGCTTTCAGTTCGTCGTTGGCCGCACCGTGGTCCTTGACCAGCATATCGCCGAACGACTTCACGCCGGCACTTTGTCCTTTGCTTTGCGCCAGCTTGCCGGCCTCCACCTCGTAGGTCCCGCCGCCGGCGGCCTTGGTGAAGAATTCCTGATCCTTCTTGCTCATATCAGCGAAGGCGAGGGACGAGACGGCAAGGAGGGACACGGTAAGGGTCGCGAAGGTATGGGGTTTCATGATGCTCCTAGATGAATGGGAACTGGATCTGCGGCTCCGGCGCTGCATAGCGCGTGGACTGCAAACAGGATGCTGCGGGGAAGCAGTGTGCGTCCCTACGCAAAGTTCGTCTGTTCAATCGCACACACTGGATGGTCAGCTCACATGCAGGTTTTGCAGGAGGGGAATGGCCTGGCGAAGAACTCGACCGGTTTCAATTCCTGTCCGCAGGGCGAACGCAGCGGTTGTACACAAAGAAAAGGAGCCCAAGGCTCCTTTTGTGTTTCCAACGGCATCCTGCGGCCGGTGATCCGGGCTCCCTTTCGTAGGAGCAATGAATTTCAACTGCTCAGGCGGGCCCAGGCGTCACGCGTAGCGCCCTTGGCGCGCTCCCAGCTCAGGTGGGACTGGCGACGCGCGCTATCCCAGCCGCTGGACAGGTCGCCTTCCACATCGTCGAAGCTCTTGCCGGGATAGCGGGTGTAGGCGTCCACACCGTAGGCGTAGGCCGGGGCGTACTCGTCATACGCCAAGCCTTGCTCCACATAGGGGCGGCTGAGGTAGTTGTCACGCCAGTATGCGTCTTCGCGGGTCGGGTCCACGGCCTCGGCGGCGCCCTTGCCAGCCAAACCGCCAACCACAGCGCCCACCGCCGCACCCACTGCCGTGCCCACCGGACCGGCCACGGAAGCTGTGGCCGCACCGGCTGCAGCGCCACCCACGGCGGCTCCAATGCCGGTGCCGACAGGGTGCGCGCCCGGAGCGCCGGAAATGGGGTCACGGTTTTCCTGCTCGGCACGAGTTTCGTTGGTATTGCCCATGGTGGTCTCCTTGCATGAGGGGGTCAATGAAAGGTCTGGCGCCTGGCCAGACCGGTTGACTTCATGCTAGGGCGCCAATGCGCGAGGGTCTGTCTGCCAACGCACGCTCGCGCCACCCGATCTTCAGGCAGGCGGTGTGTTTTTCAGTGAGCCATGCCGTTTGGCATACACCCAGGTGCATTCGGCCCCAAAGAGGAAAATTTGCGCCGAGTAGTACACCCATGCCACCAGGACGACCACGGAACCGGCGGCGCCAAAGCTGGAGGCAATGCTGCTCTTGCCCAGATACAGCCCGATGGCCGCTTTGCCGATGACAAACAGCAGCGCCGTCAAGGCTGCACCGGTCCACACGTCGCGCCAGGAAATCTTGGCGCTCGGCATCAGCTTGTAGATCATCGCGAAGAGCAGCGTGAAGATGCCCGCACTCACCGCAAAGTTGATCAATTCCAACACCACCTCCCACCCCGGCAGCCACCCGCCCCACCAGCGCCCCAGCGCTGCCAGCACGGCGCTAACGGCCAGTGACACCGCCAGCAGGAAGCCCAGGCCCAGCACCAACCCGAAGGACAACAGCCGCGTGCGCAGCAGGTGGACGATACCGGTCTCTTTCGCCGGCGTCGGCACCTCCCAGATGCGGTCCAGTGCGCTTTGCAGCTCGGCAAAGGTCGCCGTGGCCCCCACCAGCAGCACCCCAATGCTGACTGCGGTGGCCAACACACCCTTGGCAGGTTCGCGCGCGGCCTTCAGCATCTGCTGGATGGCCAGCGCACCGTCGTGCCCCATTATGCCGCCCAGCTGCGCCACGATCTCTCCTTGCGCTGCTTCGACGCCAAACGCCATCCCCGCCACCGCGATCACGATCACCAGCAGGGGCGCCAGGGAAAACAGCGCGTAGTATGAGATGGCCGCGCCCATGCTGGGCGCGTAGTCGTCCAGCCAGGCCGAAAGCGCCTCGCGCAGCAGTTGCACAGGCCGCAAGGGTTCCGTGTCAGCCGCGGCGCGCTGCGCATCGTCAGCTGGGGTTCGTTCCGGCATGGCCATACCTTAGAGTTGCGAGCCAATCACCGAAGCCAGCCACTCGTGGCCCCTCTCCAGCCACGGCCGGGCCTGCCACGCCGCCAGCGTCACCGGCCGGGCCCGGGCCAAGTCCTGCTCAAAGATCGCCGTCTGCGCCCGGGCGAACGCGGCATCCATAACGTTCAGCGTGGCCTCGTCGTTCAGCCGGAACGAGCGGTTGTCGAAATTGGTCGACCCCACCGATACCAGCAACCCATCCACCACCATCACCTTGCAGTGGTACATGGTGGGCTGGTATTCGGCGATCAGCGCACCGGCTTGCAGCAGCGGGCCCCAACGCGCTCGCGATGCGCCGCGCACGGTGTCACTGTCGATGTGCTCCCCTGGCACCACGATGCGCAGCCGCACACCGCGTTTCAGCGCCGACACCAGCGCCTTGGAGGTCAGCTCGTCCGGCACGAAGTAAGCCGCCGACAGGTCGATGGTGCGTGTGGCGGCGGTGATGGCCATCAGGTACATCAGCTGCATGCTTTCCGCGCCGCCGGTGGGCGAGCTGCTGAACATCTGCGCCGTGGCGCCGCCCGCCGTCTCCAGCGCCGGAAAGTAGGCCGGCCCGTGCAGCACCTTGCCCGTCACCTTGATCCAGTTGTCCAGAAAGGTGGCCTGCATCTGCGCCACCACCGGGCCTTCCACAGCAAAGTGCGTGTCCCGCCAGTGGTCCGGGTCCTGGGCCTGGCCAGTCCACTCCGGCGCGATGCCCACGCCACCGGTGAAGCCCAGCCGCCCATCCACCACCAGCAGCTTGCGATGCGTGCGGTTGTTAAGCCGCCCCAGTAGCGTCCAGCGCGGCGGGTGAAACTTCTGCACCTTCACGCCGGCGCGCTCCATCTCCTCCAGCAGGCGTTTTTCCATCTTGGCGCTGCCCACCCAGTCCAACAGCACATGCACTGGCACGCCAGCGCGCGCCCGCTCGGCCAGCGCATCCGCAAACCGCTGACCGATGTCGCCTGACCAGTAGATGTAGGTCTCGAACGTGATGGACTGCCTGGCAGCCTTGATCGCCGCCAGCATGGGCGGGAAAATCTCGTCACCGTTGCGCAGCAACGTCACCCGGTTGCCCGGCACGAAGGGCGGCCCCAGCAGCACCCCCAGTTCGCGCGCGAAGGCCGGGTCCTCCAGCGGGTACAGCCGCTCCAGGTGACGCTCGATCTTGGTCTCGCCGCCGCTGAGGTTGGAATACAGGAACACCAGTAGCAGCGTCAAAGCCACGGACGCCACGATCAGTGTCAGCGGTCGCGGGTGTGCCAGTTTGTCCATGCCGGAAAGTTTCGCAGAGGCGTGAACCCAGATGCGCTGCGCAATACAGAAAGCGTGTTTGTCCTACACGTGCCCTCTGGGCTTTGAATCTGGAAACCCGTACAGTCTTGAAGACCCGACGGCCTACCCTTATTTCGCTCCCAAATACCCGGAGAGCTTCATGACCCGAAAAATCGAACCCACCATCCCCGTCAGTCGTGACAGCCGCACCGGCGCGCCCGCGTTACGCGCTGGTGCCACCACCATCGACCTGGCCAAGCGCTTGGGCGATCTCTACACCGCCTTCTCCAATTGGCAGCGGATCCAGCTGCTGGAATCACTGCTTGCCCAGACTCGCCTGTTGACGCTGGTCACACTGGCCGACGGGGCTTTTGCAGACATTGGCCTGCGCGGGCGATGGCCGGATTTCAAGGTCAATGAGACCGATGTCCAGTTGATACAAGAGGCTGAAATCGCCGAATTGGCAGAGCATGTCATATTGCAAGAGCCGGACGCGTTCTCGTCCAAAGTGCTGCCGCGCCTACGCGAGTTGGCGCTCGACAACTCTGCCGCCCGCGTGCCCGAGGCGATAACAGACATCAACGACCTGGAAAGCAAGCTGTTACGCGAATCCGGTCGCTACGCTGTTCACTGAGCATGCCCAGCCGCCTAACCCCTCACGGGCGCGTCTGAATCAAAGAACGGGTCGCCGCTGTCCTGGTCTTCCTTCGGGCCTGGCAACATTTCCATCGTACGGTAGATCGGCCAGGCATGCGGGTGGATGAGAAGTGCCTGCGCGGCAGTGAGCTTTTGCGGGGTGACGGTATGCTCCGCCGAATTGGCGGTCGGAGGTATGTTCCAGTGGTAATGCGCAATGAGCGGCATGATGCAGATGCTCGCTCACTGCGAGGCGCACGGGGTTGCGCGAGCGTGTGGCAGCATTTCAAGCCGGCGTTTGTTCGCCCATCAGTTCGTCCTTGCGCGCCTGCAGTTCTTCCCGCAGGGCCACCAGATCAAGCTTGCGCGCGGCGCGGGCCTTGGGGAAGATTTCGTTGCGCTCCTCCTTCACGTGGTGGTCGATGTATTCGCCCAACACCTTGACCTTGGCGTCAAACTTGTCTTCGGTGCACTGGTGGCCTTCGATCTGCGCAATCAGATCCTTGGCGCCGGCGTGCTCCACGTCGGCCTCGTCCATGATGTCCTGGTCTTTGATGGCAGCACGCACCGCCGGGTAAAAGATTTCCTCCTCGATGGTCGCATGCACCTTCAGCGCTTCGCAGATTTTCTGCGACAACTCTTGCTTGCGCGCCATGGCCGACCTGGCTTTTGATTCGCTCAAGCTGTCGTATTCCTTGAACATCGCCTTCACTTCCTTGTGATCTGCATCCAGCAGGTCGCAGGCGTCTTTGACTCGGGCAGGGGTCTTGGTGGCCATGGTGATTCCTTGTTGGTTGATGGGTTTGGTGGGTGGGGGGAAAGCAGTTAAGGAGCGGACGGCGGCTCTGCCACCTCGACAGGTAGGCCTTCTTCGTCAATGGAATGTGTTCCTTTCCAAGCTTGCCGTGCTTCGCGCGCTCAGCGAGGCGGACATAAAAGCTGGCCACGTCGCGCAAGTCTTGCTCATCCAAGGTTTCAATGCCGATCATGCGGTTGCTCGCTTGCTGATTCGCGGCGAGCAGTTCGTTCAGCTTGAGGTGGATGGCGACACTGTCCTTGTTCTGGCTCTACTGAATCAGGAACACCATCAAGAACGTGATGATGGTGGTCCCGGTGTTGATGACCAGTTGCCAGTCTTCAGAGAATTTATAAATCGGTCCAACGGCCGCCCATACCAGCACAACCAGGAACGACAGGCAAAACGCCGTAGGCGATCCTGCCCAGCGGGTAACAGCCGACGCAAAGCGGTCAAAGGCGGTCAGGACGCGGGAACGCTCGGCATATGCAACGCTGGAGGTGGTGGGCATGGAGCCCACGGCTTGCGTGGGCCCTTCGTTGGACAGAGGGGTGGGCACGGTTCAACGAACGAACAGCGCAATCAGGATGATGATGGGCAGCGGCACGCCGAGCAAGAAAAGCAGCAGGGATCGCATGATGGTGTTCCTTTTGTGAATGGTGTTTGAACTTGCTGAAACTCAGGCGTCGCGCTCGCGCCCACCCAACGTGGCGGTGTAGCTGGCGATGAAAGCACCGGCCAGCAGGGCAATGAACAGCCACAACGACACTTGGATACCGACCTTGCGGGCCTTGTCGGCGGCTTCCATGGCGGCGGCCTTGACGTTGGTCACGCGGCGTTCGGCTTCAGCCTGCGACAACCCGGTGCGCTGGGACACCAGCTGACCCAGGTAGCGCAGGTCGTCAGGCGGCAACGTGGAAGCGCCGGCTGAGTCTGCAAAGATGCGCGTCACCTCTGCCACTGGCAAGCGGTTGGGGTCAGGCGCAGCGGCCATGGCATCCACAGGCGTGGTAGCCGGCGCTGCGTCGCGGCGGAAGAGCGAATCCACGAGGTAACCCATGCGGCCACCCCCGGCCGTGGCGCCTGCAGCTCCGGCTGCCGCACCCGCGGTGCCCGCTGCCGTGCTGGCTGCGCCCAGCGCCGCGAATGCTACAAGCGAAGCGGTCACCAAAGTGGCCACGGCCCAGGACATCAGGCCATGTGCTGTATCGCGGAAATACACCTCGTCCGTGTGCACGGCTGTCCAGCGTGTGCGCAGCCGGCCGGCGATGTAGCCGCCCAACGCGCTGGCGCAGAGTTGCGTCACGATCACCCAGACTATGCTTGCAACTCCAAACGTGCCAGCCTGGACGCCCTTGTTCGCCCACGGCGAGATGGAAGCCAGCCCAAGCCCAGTCCCCAACATCAGCAGAACCAAGGATGCAGCAGCCGCCACCACAGCACCACCGACCACGGCGCCCCATGAGACGGCCGAGCCAGACGAACTCTCTGGCACTGGCACGTCGGCACGCGTGTGCGCGGCAGTGCCTCGGGGTGTCAGATCAATTGTTGCCATTCCGTTCTCCTCGTTTGTTTTGAAAAGCCTTGCACAGAAGCTGTAACAAGGCGTATGGGAAAGAATATGGATTGGCAATGATGAACTCTGTGCGTTGGCCCACGATGTTGCAAAAGCACCAAAGCTGAAGATCAGTCGAAGAGTTATCTGTCCAACAGACGGCCGACGCGCGGTCACCATCACCACTGCCGCTGGCTAGGCGCTTCCAGAAATCCAATCTGATGGACAACACCGAAGAAAGACGCAACGCCGAACGTCCAGATCGCCGGGTGGTGAACGTGCACACGGATCGAGAGCTGCGCTACTGGACGCGACGTCTCAACGTGCCGAATGACAAGCTAGTGGAAAGCCGTCGGCCGGGTTGGTACCAGCGTCCCGGCGGTGGAGGGATATCTCAAGGAATTGTGAGAACGAGGCCATGGCGCGCGAAGTGCCGTCAGCAGCTTGGAGGCAAAGCTCCAGGCGATTTACTGATCGGCTTACCTTTGAGGCACCGCCCACCATGGCAACATCAGTTTCCCTGGCTGGGACCCGGCAGTCTGTAGGACTTACTCGCAAGTTGTGAAAGCGAGTGGCCCGCCTACAACCGCTTACTCCCGCGTCTGACACCAGCTCATAAGAGGTCGCGCCATCATGCAGACATGCCCAAAGCCAGTTCACGTACCAGTTGGAAAGGCGCCATCTCCTTCGGTTTGGTGCACATTCCCGTCGAGTTGCGTAACGCGACTGCGGAGACACGCCAGGCATTTAAATGGATAGACCCCAGCAACAACAGCGCGGTCGGCAACCGGCAGATCAACAAGACCACCGGTGAGGCTATCTCCAGCAGCGACATCGTCAAGGGAATGGAACTGGACGACGGCCGTTTCGTCACGCTGACGCGCGAGGAAATCCGCGAAGCACTGCCCAAGGCTACGCAGTCCATTGACATTGAGGCGTTTGTGGACGAAGGCTCCATTCCAGTCACCTATTTCAACAAGCCCTACCACGTGGCGCCGCTGGGCAAAGGCCAGAAGGCCTACGAGCTGTTGCGCGCCACGCTGGAGCGCACGCACAAGGTGGGCCTGGCGCTGGTTGTCATTTCAACCAAGCAGCATCTGTGCGCGCTGATGCCCATGGACCAGGGCCTGGTGCTGGTGTTGCTGCGTTGGGCTGAAGAGGTACGCACCATGGAAGGCCTGACGCTGCCTGACAAGGACATCAAGGTCAGTCCAAAAGAGTTGCAAATGGCTGAGCAGTTGGTGGCCGACCTCACCTCCGACTGGGAGCCGGACCTATTCCATGACGAATTCAAGGAACAGGTGGCCGCGCTGGTGGAGCAGAAAGCCCGCGCCGGCAAGGCCATTGCGCTCCGGGGCACCGACGAGGAGGAAAGCGCCGCGCAAACCGCTGACGTGCTGGACCTGTCCGAACTGCTTAAGCGCAGCCTCGCCAAGAAGCCGCATGCGCCCGCCAAGGCCGCAGCCAACGAGGGCAATGTGACGCCGCTGCGCGCCGCCGCAGCTCGCAAGAGCGCCCCCGCCAAGGCCGTTGCCAAGACCAACCCTAAAACCCTGCCGAAAACCGCCGCGCGCAAGCGCTGACGCCAAGCACGCGATGGCAAGCCCGCAGCTGCACACCCAGGCCGTAGCCGGCTGGCCCTTCCCGGTGGCCGAGCAGTCCATTGGCTATTGCACCCACAAGGTGACCCAGTTGGGCTACCCCGTGCTGATGGTGTTGCACGACTGGAATGGCGACTGGTGCTTCTACGACGGTACCGAGGCGCCCCTGCAACCGCTGACGCCCTGCTTGGCCACGGTGACAGATGCCAGTCTGGCCGAATTGGCCGACCTGCCGCTAGGCTGGAGCGCCTGGCGCGTCGGCCCTGGCTCGCGCTGGCACCGCGAGCGCGAACCTTTTGATGCTGGTTTGACCACCCTGGGCGGATGAGCCAGCGCGCCTTTTATCTGCGAAGGAAACGGACAATGGACGACAAAAGCAAGGCCGGTCCCCAGGACCGCAGCCGCATCAACGTGCACGAGGCCTACGAGGTTCGGTACTGGTCCCAACACTTTGACGTGACTGAAGAAGAGCTCATCGCAGCCGTTGACAAAGTGGGCGTCAGCGCCAAGGCCGTCGAAGAGCATTTCAAGGGTCTGGCCAAATAGTCTGGCGGCGCATCATGGCCACAGTAGCGGGCAACCTCAAAGCCTACAAGGCCAAGCGCAACTTCAGCATCACCTCCGAGCCGGCCGAGGGCGGTAAACCCTCGCCCGGCAAGATGGCCTTCGTGGTGCAAAAGCACTGGGCCACCCGCCTGCACTACGACTTCCGCCTGGAGCTGGATGGCACCATGAAAAGCTGGGCCGTACCCAAGGGCCCCAGCTACGACCCGCACGACAAGCGCATTGCCGTGCAGGTAGAAGACCACCCCATCTCGTACAACCAGTTCGAAGGCACCATACCGCCCAAGCAGTACGGCGCCGGCAAGGTCATCATCTGGGACAAGGGCACCTGGGTGCCCAAGGGCGACCCGCAAGAAGGCCTGCGCAAGGGGAACCTCAAGTTCGAGCTCCGCGGCCATAAGTTGCTGGGCGAATGGGCGCTGGTGCGGCTGAACAAGCCGGACGAGAAGCGCCAGACCTGGCTGCTCATCAAGGAGCGGGATGGCCTGGCCAAGCCAGCGGCCGAGTTCAGCGTGGTGGACGAATACCCTGACAGCGTGAAGGCGCTGGGCCTACCCAAGGACGTGCTGGCCGCTGCCGCACGGGCAGACGCACCGCCACCCGCAGCAGTTCCGGCCAAGGCCGCCCGCGGCAAGGCCAGCCGGGTGAGCCCGGCAGGCGCCCTGCCGGCTGGCGCCGTGAAGGCCGTCTTGCCGGACAAGCTGGCCCCGCAACTCGCCACGCTGGTGGATGGACCGCCAGCGGATGCGGAGAACTGGGTGTTTGAAATCAAGTTCGACGGCTACCGCCTGCTGGTGCGGGTGGAGGGCGCCAACGTGCAACTCATCACCCGCAACGGCCATGACTGGACCGAGCGCATGAAGGCGCTGCACACCGCGCTGAAGGCCATGAAGCTGCCCAATGGCTGGTATGACGGTGAAATCGTGGTGCTCAACAGCCATGGCCTGCCGGACTTCGGCCTGCTGCAAAACGCCTTCGACGACACGCGCACGCAAGACATCGTGCTGTACCTGTTCGACATCCCCTATTTCGACGGCCACGACCTGCGCCAGGTGCCGCTGCGCGAGCGCCGCGCGCTGCTGCAAGCCACGCTGGAGCGCCACGGTGCCAGCCATGAGGCGGTGCGCCTGAGCCAGGCCATTGACGCGCCGCCGCAGAGCATCGTGGCTTCGGCCTGCCAGATGGGCCTGGAAGGCGTGATCGGCAAGCGGGCCGACGCGCCCTACCGCGCCACCCGTTCGGCGGACTGGATCAAGCTCAAGTGCAGCCAGCGGCAAGAGTTCGTCATCGGCGGCTGGACGGACCCGCAAGGTTCGCGCACCGGCCTGGGTTCTCTGCTGCTGGGCTACTACGACGACATGCACCGGCTGGTGTACGCCGGCAAGGTGGGCAGCGGCTTCAACGAACGCACGCTGAAAGAGGTGTTGGCCCACCTACAGGCTGTGGCCGCCACCAAGAACCCTTTCGAGGTGGCCACCGACATGGAGCGACGCCCGCACTGGGCCAAGCCGGTGCTGGTGGCAGAGGTGACATTTGGAGAATGGACGCACAGCGGCCATGTGCGGCACGCCGTATTCCACGGCCTGCGCACCGACAAGCCGGCGGCCAGCATCGTGCGCGAGAAGGCCGCGTCGGCGCCCAAAGCGGCCAAAGCGCCCAGATCGGGCAGGCCAGTCACCCGTGGCAAAGCAACGGGCGAGCCGTCGCCTCAGGAGGCGTTGGCCTCGCACGCGCTGTCCACCAAGCTGCGAGTCACCAACCCGGACAGGGTGATAGACGCCGGCACCGGCATCACCAAGGTGGAGCTGGTGCGCTACTACAGCCTGGTGGGGGACTTGATGATGGAACACCTGAAGGACCGGCCGGTGGCCATGGTGCGGGCGCCTTCGGGCATTGCCGGGCAGCTGTTTTTCCAGAAGCATGTGGAGTCCGAGAAGCTGCAAGGCATCGCCCAGCTGGATCCGGCGCTCTACCCCGGGCACCCAGCCATGCTGAAGGTGGCTAGCAAGGACGGCCTGCTGTTTGCCGCCCAGTGGAATGTGGTGGAGTTCCACACCTTGAACACGCTGGACAAGACGTTTGAGTTCCCCAACCGCATCATCTTCGATCTGGACCCGGGGGAAGGCGTGGCGTGGCCCATGATGCAGGAGGGCGCGCGGGCGATGAAGATATTTCTGGACCAGCTGGGCCTGCCGGCTTTTCTGAAGACGAGCGGCGGTAAGGGGCTGCACGTCGTGGTGCCCATCAAGCCAGTGCACAGCTGGGACGAGGCCAAGGGCTTCTCAGAGGCCATCGTGGTGCACCTGGCCAAGACATTGCCACAGATGTTCGTCGCCAAGAGCGGGCCGCGCAACCGGGTGGGCCGCATCTTCATTGACTACCTGCGCAATGGGGTGGGTGCCAGCACGGTTGCCGGGTGGTCTGCCCGCGCACGGCCTGGGATGGGCATCTCGGTGCCGGTCGATTGGAGTGAACTGGCCGCGCTGCGCGGTGGCGATCACTGGACCATCCGTTCCGCCCAGACCCGATTGGATGCGGGAAACGTGCCTTGGGCCGGATATCTTAAAGCCAGCAGAACGTTGAATTCGGCGATGAAAACGCTGGGATTTTCACTGTAATACCTGGATGCGCTGAACCGCCTGACTGAAGGCTTTGCGGGAGACCTTGGGCTAAAGGCGGCTTGTAGTTAGTTCCAAAATATCGCTGTCGGAGCGCTCCGTCATTCGATGAAGCACCCCACCTACAGCAAGCGGGTGAAGCTTGAGCAACCATTGGCGCATCAACCAATTGATACTGCCATGCGACGCCTACGAACCTATGCCAGCAACAGATCAGCACCACCCCGTCCTGGAAAAGACGAGCGCATGACGTTCGTTATGGACACAGCCGTTTTTTTGTCGGCGGATGTGGACCGTCTGCAGTGTCTGCTGAGGGGCGACCGCTGTGCGGCTGATCGGAAGGTGATCATATGGTGGGATGGCCGGCCGGCGGTGCGCCATTGAACTTGGCACAGGCGGCATGCGGTTCTGACTCAATGGACTATGATGCAGCCATCATTGGTGGCAGCTATGCGGGGTTGTCTGCGGCGCTTCAGCTTGCACGGGCAAGGCGCACCGTTTGCTTAATAGATAACGGCGTGCCGCGTAACCGCTTCGCGCGTACTGCCCACGGTTTTTTTGGCCAGGACGGCGCCTCTCCGGGATCCATGGTGGAGCGAGCGCGAGCCCAATTGCTCTTTCCAGCACATTGGGATCCTAAGCTTAGAATTCCACGTGGACAAGTTGTCGCGG
>JADMIO011472240.1_pt1 | contig 32293 bp, 26 predicted proteins | sample 8958161 | NCBI WGS metagenome assembly JADMIO01 (sample SAMN16585339, study PRJNA669376) | soil metagenome | isolation source: Crop rotation soil | place: USA: Cullars Rotation, Alabama | collected 2011
CGCGACAACTTGTCCACGTGGAATTCTAAGCTTAGGATCCCAATGTGCTGGAAAGGGTATTGAAATGCAGTCGCTTCGTCATCGCCTGCGCGACGTCCGCTCGCGTGACGCAGCACGCCAGCGGCGCGCCATTGCCGATGCCTTTGGCCATCGTGACGATGTCGGGAACGACGCCGTGATTTTCAAATCCCCAGAACGCGTCGCCCGTGCGGCCAAATCCAGTCTGCACTTCGTCGCTGATGCACAGGCCTCCTGCGTCTCGCACATGCTTATAAACATGCTGCAAGTATCCTGGCGGAACCTCGATCGCCCCACCCACCCCCTGAATCGGCTCGGCGATGAACGCGGCGATCTGGCCGGAGGTTGCGGTGCGAATCAGATCCTGCACATCCTCCGCATACTTGAGGCCTGCCTCTGCGTCGTCATAGCCCCACGGCCCGCGATATCGATCGGGCAGCCGCGCGTGGTGGACGCCGAAGCCGTGCGGAATTGGCTGCTTCCACGTGGAAAGTCCGGACAACCCCATGGTGAACGACGACATGCCGTGGTACGAATTGCGAAGCACGACGACATCAAACGCGCCGGTTTTGCAGCGGGCCATCATGATCGCCAGGTCATTCGCTTCTCCGCCGGAGTTCGTGAAGTAGCAGACACCAAGCCCGCTGCCTTTGGGGAACGTCGACGCGAGCTTCTTCGCGAACAGCGCGATATTCGGATGAAGGTAGATGGTTGTGGTGTGCTGCAGCCGCTCATTCTGCTCGCGCACCGCCTCGACGACTTTCGGATGACAGTGCCCAACGCTGATGGTCACGATGCCTGCGAAGCCATCGAGATATCGCCGGCCCTTCTCGTCGAAGACATATTGCATTTTGCCTTCGACGATCATGAGCGGCTCGCGATAATACGTAATGAGCGCGGGCGTGAGATATTCACGCCGCATCGCGAGCACTTCGTCCTTGCTCGGGCCGCTGTATGGCTGCGGCTTGTGCGCGAAGGGTGGGAGCTGCGGCGTCTTGGCGACGCCTGCGGGCTGATGTGTTGTTGCGGTGGTCATGAGGTTGTCTCCGGTGCGGGCGCGATTCGCCCGACCATGAGCAGGTAATAAATAAGCATCGCCAGGCCAAGCCCGACGAACCAGGCGTATTGATAGATCGAGTCGAAAATGGATGGATAGGGATGTCGTTGACTTAAGGCATTGATGAAGCCTGGTACATTCGGCAGGACCGCCAGCCCGAGCGCGATGATCGCGGACCAGTTCACGCCGGCAAATTCTCCGTGCGGATCGTACAGCGCGTCGCGATTAAGCCTCATGCGGCGAAGAATGTAGTAATCGCACAAGATGATTCCGGCAATCGGCCCGAGGAGGGCGCCATAGCCGATCAGCCAGGTGAAGACATAAGCCTGAAGATTGTTATAGAGATACCACGGCATCATCAGGATGCCAATCATCGCTGTGATCATTCCTCCGGCACGGAACGAAATATGCCGCGGCGCAAGATTGGAAAAGTCATTGGCCGGACTGACGACGTTGGCGGCGATATTGGTGGAGAGGGTGGCCACTGAAAGCGCGACGAGCGAGATGACGATGACCGGCACGTTGCCGAGTTTGGCGACGAGCTTGACCGGATCCTGAATCGTTTCGTGAAAGATGAACGTCGACGCGCTCGTGACCACAATGCCGATGAAGCAGAACAGCGTCATCGTGGTGGGGAGGCCAAGTGCCTGGCCCCACGCCTGCGCCTTCTGCGAGCGAGCGTAGCGCGTGAAATCGGGAATATTGAGCGAAAGCGTCGCCCAGTAGCCGACCATCGCGGTGAGGTTGGGAAAAAACACCTTCCAGAACGCGGCATTGGTCTCGAAACGCGAATGCTGCGAGAACAACGCGGAGAACGAGCCGACCTTGATGATGGCCCAGGTCATCAGCGCCAGGCCGGCCACGATGAGAAAAGGCGCCGACCAGGATTCCAGCCACTTGATCGAATTAATGCCGCACCAGACGAAATACACGTTGAGAAGCCAGAACGCGAAGAAGCACGCGCCCTGCCATGGCGTCAGGCCAAGGAGAATGGTTCGCGACTCATCGCCAGGATGGAAAAGTCCCGCTGCGCCGAGGACCTGATAGATTGCATCGCCGCCAATCCAGGTCTGGATGCCGAACCATCCGCAGGCCACGAGCGCGCGGGCCATCGCGGGCACGTTGGCGCCGATCGTGCCGAATGACGATCTCATAAGGACAGGAAAGGGAATGCCGTAGCGCGTGCCCGGATGTCCATTGAGAATCATCGGGACGAGCACGATGCAGTTGCCCAGCGCGACGGTCACGAGTGCCTGCCACCATGCCATGCCTTGCGCGATCATTCCGCCGGCGATGGTGTATGTGGTGATGCACACCGCCATGCCGATCCAGAGCGCCGCGATGTGCCACGTGGACCACGTCCGCTGCGCAAGCGTGGTCGGTGCGAGGTCGGCGTTGATCAGCGGATTTGGAGTCACAGCCATCCTTAAGCCAACTGCGAGCAAGCTCGCACGCTAGACCTTTGCGATCCGTTCATAACTCTCCGGCCGGCGGTCGCGGAAAAATTGCCAGACGTTCCGCACTTCCTGAATCATGTCGAGGTCAAGATCGGCGACGACGACATCGTCCTTGTCGCGCGAGCCCTGCACCATGATCTGGCCGCGCGGGTTGCAGAAATAGCTCTGACCGTAGAATTCGCCGATGCTCCAGGGCTTTTCCGTGCCGACGCGATTGATCGCCCCGACGTAATACTGGTTCGCCACGGCATGCGCCGGCTGCTCGAGCTTCCATAAATATTCACTCAGCCCTGCGACGGTCGCGGATGGATTGAAAACGATTTCCGCGCCGTTGAGTCCAAGCTCGCGCGCGCCTTCCGGAAAATGCCTGTCATAACAAATGTAGACGCCGATCTTTCCGAATCGCGTGTCGAACACCGGGTATCCAAGATTTCCTGGCGTGAAGTAAAATTTCTCCCAGAAGCCGGGATGGCAGTGGGGGATGTGGTGCTTGCGGTATTTCCCGAGGTAATTGCCCCGTTCGTCGATCACCGCTGCTGTGTTGTAATACAGGCCCGGCATCTCGACTTCATAGATCGGCACGACCAGCACCAACTGATGCTTCTTCGCGAGGTCGCGCATGAGCGCCACAGTCGGGCCATCCGGAATCGGCTCGGCAGTCTGATACCAGCGAATGTCCTGCTCGGCGCAGAAATATGGACCGAAGAAGATTTCTTGCAGGCAGCAAACCTGCGCGCCCTTGTCCGCGGCCTGCTTGATGAGCGCCACATGCTTGTCGATCATCGCCTTCTTCAGGCGATTCAGATCGCCGTTATCGACAGCGGGTATTGACGCTTGAACAAGGGCAGCACGTGTGATTCGGGGCATGACAATCCACCTCGGGAAAAACCGCTGCAATCGTACTCCGCACCAGGGGTTTCTGCGCGACGGATTCCATGTCAGGCGATCGTTTGTCTGGTACCGTGCCCCTCCAACGCCGGCGACTCCGGCTGAATCATCGGTGGCGAGATCATGCGATCACACAAACCAGCGCTGGGATTCATCTTTCTGACGCTCGTGCTGGACGTGCTGGGCTTCGGGTTGCTGATTCCGGTTTCGCCCAAGCTGGTGGAATCGCTGCTTCATCACGGCCAGGGCGGGACCGAAGCGGAAGCAGCGCCGATTGTCGCCGCGCTTCAGTCCACCTTCTTCGTGATGTCCTTCCTCTTCGCGCCGATGCTGGGCGTGCTGTCGGATCGAGTCGGCCGCCGGCCGGTCATTCTCATCGCGCTGCTCGGCTCGGCGATCGATTACCTGGCGATGGCGCTCGCTCCGACCATCACCATTCTGTTCATCACGCGCATCATCAACGGATTGTCGGGCGCGAGTTTCACCGTCGCGAACGCGTATGTCGCGGACGTCACGCCGCATCACAAGCGCGCCGCCGCGTTCGGCATGATGGGCGCTGCGTTCGGGATCGGATTTGTGATCGGCCCGATCATCGGCGGTTCGCTGGGCGCGATCAACATTCGCCTGCCGTTTTTCGTCGCCGCGGGCATGACGCTGCTGAACTGGCTCTATGGCCTTCTGGTTGTCCCGGAATCGCTGAGCAAGGAGAACCGCGCGCCGTTCAACATTCATCGCGCCAACCCGATTGGGGCGTTCTATCGGCTGAAAAAATATCCGCTGGTGATGGGCATGGCGGTCGCGCTGTTCTTGCTTAACATGGCGCAGTTCGCACTGCACGCAACGTGGGCGCTCTACACCGAGCATCGATATGGCTGGAATCCGCGCGATATCGGGTTCTCGCTCGCGGCGGTTGGTGTGGGGGCAGCGGTTGTGCAGGGCGGACTCGCGCGGCGGCTGATTCCGATGCTCGGCGAACGCCGCTCGCTGATGTTCGGCCTCGGGCTGGGCGTCCTCTCTTATATCGGCTACGGCAGCGCGACGCATGGATGGATGATCTATGCCATCATCGCGATCGGTTCGATTGGCGCGATCAGTCAACCCGCGGGACAATCGCTGATCACGAAGGAGGTTCAGCCCAATGAGCAAGGGCTCGTGCAGGGCGCGATCGCCAGCCTGACGAGCCTGGCGGGGATCATCGGTCCGATGATCGGCGGAATGACATTCGCGTATTTTATTCGCAAGCCGCCGCCGTTTCCGAATTCGCCGGTTGATCTGCAAGGCGCCAATTTCTATGTAAGCGCGCTGATTGCGGGACTGGGGTGGATTGCCGCGGCGTGGGCGCTGCGGCATCGCGGCGAAGTGCGAAAGGATGAATGATCACAACCAACGCGCGACGATGATGCGATATTCGGTGTAGAACCGCACTGCGTCTTCGCCGTTGGCGTGCAGATCGCCGAAGAAGCTTTGCTTCCAACCGGCGAATGGAAACACCGCCATCGGCGCCGGCACTCCGACGTTGACCCCAACCATGCCGACCTGCGCGTGCGTCTTGAACCTGCGCGCATCGTGTCCGCTGCTCGTGAAGATCACCGCCATGTTGCCATAGCGCGAGCGATTGAGCGTCGCGAGGGCGGCGTCGAGAGTTTTCTCGCGCATGATCGACAAAACAGGTCCGAAGATTTCCTCGTCCGCGATGCGCATTCCGGGGGTGACGTTGTCAAAAATAGTTGGGCCGACAAAGCAGCCTTGTTTGGGTGTCGCCGTCTTGCGGCCGTCGAGCATCAGCTTCGCGCCGTCTTCAACTCCCGCATCGATGAATCCCAAAATGCGCTTGCGACTGTCGTCATCGATCACCGGCCCCATGCCGACATTCGGCTCGCTCCCGGAATCGACTTTGATTTTCCCCGCCGCTTCAACGAGGGCGGGGACGATCCAATTCGCAGCATCGCCGACAGCAATCAACACGGAGCCGGCGAGGCAGCGCTGCCCGCTGTTGCCGAACGCAGAGCCGACGACACCTTCAACCGCCGCGTCGCGATTGGCATCGGGCATGACGACCATGTAATTCTTCGCCCCGCCCATGCACTGCGCACGTTTGCCCGCCGCCGTGGCAGTCTTATAAATATGCTGCGCGACTTTCGTCGAGCCGACGAACGACACCGCACGAACTTCTTCATGCGTGATGAGATGATCGACGACCTTGGGCCCGCCGGTGACGAGATTGAGCACGCCAGGCGGGAATCCTGCTTCATGCGCAAGCTCGACTTCGCGAACGGCGCTGAGCGGAACTTTTTCAGAGGGCTTGAGGACAAACGTGTTACCGCACGCCACCGCCATCGGCCACATCCACAGCGGGACCATCACAGGGAAATTGAACGGCGTGATGCCGACGCACACGCCGATGGGCACGCGCTCGGCGCTGCTGTCGATCCCGACGCCGCCTTCGTCTTCGGTTCTGCAGAACGAGCTTGACACGGCGATATTCGGCAGTGAGCGGCCCATCATCAATACCGGTGCGGCACAGGCGAACTCGACGCAGTCGATGCCGCGGCGGACATCTCCGCGCGCCTCCGCCATCGTCTTGCCATGCTCCTTGACGATTGACTGTGCCAGCTCATCAAAGTGAGATTCGAGGATTTGCTTATATCGAAAGAGGAACTGGCACCGTTCACCCACGGGCATGGCTGCCCACGCGGGAAAAGCGTCGGCGGCGGCGCGCACAGCGGCCTCAGCGTGCTGCGTCGATTCCATGCTGACTTCCGCAAGCGTTTCGCCGCTGGCCGGATTGATCATCTGGCGCGTCATCCCCGGTGCGCTGTCAGCGATACTACGGCCGCCGATGAAATGGTTGACGCGCGATGATGACATGACAATCTCCTTCGGCCGGATTTGGTTACGTCCGCGTGCGAGCTCCTGAAAATCGAACAGGAGATTGTACTACCGTTCGCCCGCGCCCAGCGTCACATTGCGCTCAGACTCAAGCTCAGGCTCAGGCGCGAATGATTCCCAGCCGCCCCCGAGCGCCTTATAGAGCGCGATGAGATTGGCCGCGACGGTGCGGTCGCTTTGCACGAGTTGATCCTGCGTGAGGAACAGCGCCCGCTGTGAATCGAGCACCGTCAGAAAATCGGTCAGGCCGCGGGTGTAGAGCTGAGTGGCGAGATCGACGGCGCGGCGGTTGGCGTTGACGGCATCGGTGAGGGATTGGCGGCGGACCTGCTCGCGTGCGTAATTGACCAGCGCGTTTTCGACGTCCTCGAACGACGTCAGCACCGCCGATTCATATTGCGTGAGCGCCTGCTCAGTCCGCGCATTCTGCACGGCAATATTCGCGCGGATGCGGCCGGCATCGAAGATCGGCCAGCGCACCGCCGGGCCAATTGACCAGAAGCGGCTGTCGGCATTGGCCAGTTCATCGATGTCGTTGGCCTGAAAGCCGAACGAGCCGGTCAGGGAGAAGCGCGGATAGAGGTCGGCGGTGGCGGCGCCGATGCGGGCGGTAGCGGCGGCGAGCTGGCGCTCCGCGCGTCGCACGTCCGGCCGCCGACGAACCAGCTCCGCGGGCAGGCCGGCAGGAACTTCAGCAGGCACCGCAGGAATCGGTGCCGCGGTCAAAAGCTCATCCATGAGAGCGCTCGGATCCTGTCCGAGCAGAACACTCAGACGATGAATCGACTGTCTCACGCCCGCCTCGTATGTCGGCAACTGTGATGTCGTTGTCGCAAGTTGCGCTTCCGCCCGCGCAACATCCAGGTCGCTCGCCACACCCGCCTGCAGACGCGAGCGTGTGAGGTTGACGGTCTCGCGCTGCGAATTGATGTTGTCGTTGGCGATGGCGAGCCGGCCCTGGAATCCGCGCACTTCGACATAATTTCGCGCGACCTCGGAAAGCAGCGTCACAAGGACATCGCGCAGGTTCTCTTGCTCGGCCTGGATGTCGGCCTCGGCAGCTTCGACCGATCGCTTGACGTGACCGAAGACGTCGATTTCCCAATTCGCGTCAAAGCCAGCATCGTAGAGGTCCTGCTCGGGATTCCCGATGTTTCCGACGCGCACGGGCGTGCCGTTGTTCGCCTCGTTGTCGCCCGCTCCGTTGACGTCGCTGACCGACGGCGTGATCGCTCCGCCGCCAGCGCCGATGTTCTGGCTGCGGCGGGATCGCGAGTAGGACGCGGCAACGTCGACGTTGGGAAAGCGGTCCGCCGCCACCACGCCGCGCTGCGCTCGGGCCTCGCGCAGGCGCGCCTCCGCCAGGCGCAAATCGAGATTCGTCTGAATCGCGCGCTGAATGAGTGAATCCAGAGCAGGATCGTTGAGCGTCATCCACCATTGACTCAGATCGGCGGGCGAGTTCGCAGCCGCGGAGCCTTCATTCCACGCAGCCGGCGCGTCAATTTCCGGGGGCGTGTAGTTCGGCCCGACTTTGCACCCGCTGACGACGATCGCAGCACAGCACAGTGCCGCAGACATAAGGCGTTTCAATTCTCACCCGCACTTTCCCGATTGCTCGAACTCGCCGGCGACGAGTTCGCTTTGACGACCACGTCCTCTGAAGCTCCGCGCACGGACGGGGCCTCGATGAACACATCCATCTGCTGGCCGATGTACACCGGCAGCTCGCGCCGATCGAAACTGTACAGCACCTGCAGCACGCGCGTGTCGACGCGCTCCGTGCTTTCGCCCGTCAGTGACCGCTTGGGAACGACGAACGGTTCGATGCGGACGAATTTCAGATTCGTTTTCATGTTGCGGTTGCCGCGCAGGTTCGCCACAGCAGCGGCATCGGCGTGAATTCGCCACGCATCATTTTCATCGACATCGACGCGCACGTGAACGAGGTCGATGTTGCCAAGCAGGATCAGGGGCGTCGTGAGCGGGCCGGCCTGTGCGAATTCGCCCGGGCGGACATTGCGCTGCAGAACCTGGCCATCAACCAGAGCGCGAATGGTCAGACGATCGATGTCGGTCTGCGTCGCGGCGGTCTGCGCCTGCGCCGATGCCAGCTCCGCCCGTGCGATATCGACATCCGGCTTCCACGCGCCGGCCTGTGCCTGCGCGAGCGCCGCCTTGGCCTGCTCGACACGCGTCTCAGCGGATCGCACGGCAAAACGCCGGCGAGAAAGTACGTCTTCGCTCACCGCGCGCTTGTCTGGCAGGCTCTGCCACATTTCAAGCTCATCGCGCACATCCGCCAGCGCCGCCTCCGCTTCGCTGACCTTCGCCTGCAGCGGCGGCAAGTCTTCCGGCCGCGGCTGGGCGAGCAGGCGATTGAGCGTCTGCTCCTTGATCATCGCGAGCGCCTTCTGGACTTCCAACTCCGCATTCAGCGCGCGATCGTCGAGCTTGAACAGCGGATCGCCCGTCTTCACCGAATCACCACCGCGCACATAGACATCGGTGATCACGCCGGCGACGGGTGTTCCGATCGCAATGTTCTCTGAGCTTGCTTCAACGATCCCCGCGCCGGCCACATAGAACTCAAACGGCGCCTGTGACGGGTCGGCGACGGGCTCTGCGGGAACGATTGGTTTGCTTCCGGCGCGCACGGTGTAAATCGCAAATATGACACCGACAAGCGCGAGCAGTGGAATGAGAATCTTGCGGATCATGCGACACCTTCCCTCAGTTCATTAACTCGCTTGGTGAATCAACCACTTTCAGGATCCTGCCGTCATCCATCTTCGCGATGCGGTCCGCGAATTCGAAAATGCGCTGGTCGTGCGTGACGATGACGAGCGCGCGGTCGGGTCGCACCGCGATCTCGCGCAGCATGCCCATCACGTTCACGCCCGTTTCATGATCGAGCGAACTCGTCGGCTCGTCGCACACGATCAGCTTCGGCTCGTGCACCATCGAGCGGGCAATGGCCACGCGCTGCTGCTGCCCGCCGGAAAGCTGCGCTGGGAGGCTGTGCGTGCGGTCGCCGAGTCCCACTCGCGCGAGCATGTCCTTCGCGCGGCGAATTGACTCGCTGCGATTCACGCCGATGATCATCAGCGGGATCGCGACGTTCTGCGCCGCGGTTAGCGTCGGCAACAGGTTGAATGCCTGAAACACGAAGCCGATGTTGCGGCCGCGGTAGATCGTGCGGCGGCGCTGGCCCATGCGGCTGAAATCCTCGCCGAACACCGTGCAATCGCCATCATCGCGATCGAGAATCCCTGCGATGACTGAAATCAGCGTCGTTTTCCCGCAGCCGGACGGACCGACAAGCATCATGAGCTCGCCATATTCGATGTCGAGATCTACGCCACGCAGCGCTGTGACGCGGGCCGCGCCTTCGCCGTAGTGCTTGGTGACACCAAGGCAATGCACCGCCACGCCGTCGATCAACGCGGCTGAGCGATCATTCGCGATGGCAAGCGTGTTGCTCACGATTATCCCTTGAACACAATGGCGGGCTCGAGCCGAATGACTTTCAGAATGCTGATCAGCGAGGCGAACACGCAGATGATCGTGATCGCCACGCCGGTGATGACGAGCAGCTGCCACGGCAGGAGAAAGGCCAGCTCGCTCTTGCTGGTGAGCTTGCCGAAGAGTGATGCGAGGCCGACGCCCAGGCCGTAGCCGATCATGCCGACGGTCATCGCCTGGAGGATGATCATGCCGAGCAGGCGGGTGTTGGTCGCGCCCATTGCCTTGAGCGCGCCGAAGTGACGGAGATTGTCGAGCGTGAAGTTGTAGAACGTCTGGCCTGCAATTGCAGTGCCGACGAGGAAGCCGAGGGCTACGGCGATGCCGAAGTTGATCGGGATGCCGGTGTATTTCATGAAATAGTCAATGGTCATCGTGCGGAACTGCTGTCGCGTGTAGGCGGCGAGACCGGTGACCGATTGAATTCGATCGCATACGACCTGCGGATTTTCGCCCGGCCGCGCCTTGACGAGAACGAACGAAAGAAGTTTGCGCTCGCGCGGCGCGAATGTCGTGGCGCGGCTGTAGGTCGTGTAGATGACCGGCTGCGACTGGAAGGTGCGCGAAACGTTGCAAATGCCAACCACTGTGGCGCGATGGTCGTTCAATTCGAGCGTGTCGCCGATTTCCAAGGGCGTCGGCTTTCCGGCGGGTGCTGTTGGAAGCTTCGCGAGCTTCTCGGTCGCGCCGACATGATCAATGATCACCGCTTCAGCGCGGCGAAGGTCTTCCAGCCGGCCCTGAACCATCGTGGGCGGCCCGCCGATCAGCGTCGTGTCATCCAAGCCGACGACGATGCACGTCTGGAAATTCCCTGATTCCAGCCGGGCTTTGAGCAGGCCCTTGTACAGCGGCACCGCCCACTGCACGCCCTCGATCCCGCGCACGCGAAAGAGCTCCGTGTCCTGCAGCGGCTTGATGTCATCGATGAACTGCACCTTCGGATCCATCACCCAGATGTCCGGCAGGCCCGTGTCATCGACGAACCCGACGGTGCGGGCCATCAGGCCGACGAAGATCGCGGACTGCTGCGTGATCAGCAGCGACGCGAACGTCAGGCCCATGATGATGCCGAAGTATTTCGCGCGATCGCCTACGAGCATTTGGAGCGCGACGAATTTCATGTTCGCTGCTCCTTCTCTCCTGCGGTCGCGCGTAAGCCGCCGAGTGAGAAGCGCGTAATGTGTTCGGCGAACTGCGCGACCGCATTCGCGTCAAAGCGCTGATGGGGAAGCACGCGGCTGATCACCGGTCGCGCGAAATGGAGGAACACGCACTGACCGATGATGCTCAGCGAGCAGCGGCGAATGGTCGACTCATCCGCGTCAGGACCGAGCAGCTCGCGCACGATGCCGGAGATGAGCCCGTAGTTCGGCCGAACGGTTTCTTCGACCAGGGTGTCCAGCGCTGCGGTCGGCTCGGCCATCTCGCGCGCCATCAGTTTGCCATGCCAGGCCGGCCGTCCTTCATCGAGCATGCGCGAGAGGAATGCCGTGACGAATAAGCGGAGGCGATCAGCCGCCGCCATCGAAGCGACGCCCGCGACGTCGGCCGGCCCCATCGGGGGATACTTCTCGATCGCGCAACGATGCGAGTATCGCAGTACCTCGAGGTACAGCCCCGCCTTGTCGCCGAAGTGGTAGTTGACCGCGGCGATGTTCGCTCCCGCGCGCTGACAGATGTCGCGAATGGTCGCTTTGTGGAACCCCAGCTCCGCGAACACCTCGCCGGCGGCGTCCAGCAGCCGTTGCCGAGTATCGCCAGCATCTTGCAGAGGTTGAACGACTGATTGCGACAACTCAAACTCCAGTTTCAATCAACAGTATGAAACGTTCGTTTGATAGTCAAATCGCCTGCGCGAGTCGCGCGTGGAGACTCGGTGGAGTGTCCGATAAACCCGCTGTTTGGTCCGAGGCCCCAATCGCGGCCGATAAGGGACGGCCATCATGCATCGTCCCTGCGACATTACGCTTTACGTCCCATGCTTCAACGCTGAGCAAACAATCGGTCAATGCGTTGAGTCGCTGCGCAGCCAGTCGATTCGGCCTCATCGCATCCTCTTGATCGACGATGGTTCGGCAGTTCCTGTCAGCGAGATCGTCCGCGATCCCGTCGTCGAAGCGCTTCGGCACAAGACGAACCGCGGCCTGGGCGCGTCAAGGAATACCGCCCTTGCTGCCTGCGATACGCCGCTGCTCGCATCCGTCGACGCCGACGTCGTTGCTGATTCCGATTGGCTTGAGCATCTTCTGCTCGAGGTGAATCAGCATCAGTTCGCCGGCGTGGGCGGTCGCATGGACGAAGCCTTTCAGGACACGCTGGCCAATCGCTGGCGGGCGCGGCATATGGCCCAGCACTGGGGCGACAAGCCTGTTCAAAACCCACGGTTCCTCTTTGGCTGCAACACACTGTTTCGAACGGATGCACTCCACGAAGTCAACGGATATGACAATCGTCTGCGCACGAATGATGAGGATCGCCTGATCTGCGAAGCCCTTCGAATTGCGAGTCATGAGCTGGGCTACACCCCAAAGGCTCACTGTTGTCATCTTCGCCGCGATGGTCTGAACACGATTCTGGGAGGGTACTGGCAATGGCATCAGGCGCGCGGCCTGCTTCGCGGCGACTTTGCCAGCCTCGCCGGAATCCTTCGCCGAATCGATGAAGTGAACTTCGGCATCTACCGCTACCGCTTCGATATCGATCGCGCCGCTGGCGCTGAAGAGTTTCTCGGGCTCGATGCCGCGATCCCATGGGTGTTCTGTGCGCTTGATGTGGCGATGTTTGCCAGGCAGACGGGCGAACCGTGCAGCTTCCCGTTCGAGGAACTCCTTGCCGTTGTCGACGACCAGGTGGCCGCGGGTCTTCGCGCCGTCATGCCCAGGAATATCAATCCGCACGCCGCAAACAGCCATTGTGACGAGTCGTATGTCAATCGATTTCAGGAATGCCTTCTTCAATCGCAGTGGCTGGCCCGAGCGGAGCATGTGGTTCCGCTTGGCGTTGCTGAAACGCCGGCGGAGGCGTCATTTTCCGCCGCGTTCTCAAAAGTTCGCATGAGCTACATGACTTCCGCCATCAATGCCGCAATCTCTCACCATCCTGCTGCATGAAGAAGATCTGCGCTGCGTCGAGGCGCTGAGGCCCGCGGCGCTGCGCGGCACAGTGCTCGCATTCTCGCTCGATCTTCACCTGGCGCTGAAGGATCGCGGGATGGCTCACATCACGCCGTGGGATGTTGTGCGGGCCCACGACCGCGACGCAGTCCACGCGCTCGATCGCGAGGTCTGGCGATTCTGGACGAACCATGCGCGAATCATGGATCAAGGCATGGACCTGCTCGCGATGACGCAGTATCGCCACGTGCAGGCGATGAGCCAGCTTGCGTGGATGTCGTTCGTGATTGATCGCGCTCTGGAGCATCTGACGCCGACGGAAGTTGTGACCTTCGAAGAGCCGGTTGGACACGGACTTGAGCAGCCGCCGGGTCTGCAGAAGCTGCCGCTGCTGTTCGCGCTGCTTCGGGGAATGGCGGAGCAGGCCGGGATCGAAACAACGATTCTCCGACGCAGCGACGCGCCCGGCCAGGAGCCGTTCATCGATCACGCCGCCGCCGCCGCGGTGAAGCACTTTGATCCCGTCTCGCTAGAGGCGCTGCTTCGCGGCCGACCTTATGTTCTGTTTCAGGCCAATGGCGCCGATCTGTTGCGCCAACTTCAACTGATTGAGGCAATACATCGCGACGGCGAAATCGCGATGGTGCAGGCCTACACCATCGCGGACCAGCGCACGCTGGACCGGCTTGAATCCATTGGCCACATCGTTCTGCATGAGTCGCAGCTCGCGCCGCGCTCCATGCCCGCGACGATAAGCGACACGCGCGCGAGAGAGCGATTCGATCACGCCCGACGCCAGGCGCCGCCAGTGCTGCAAGGCATTTTCAATAATGCTTATGTCGATATTCACTTCGATTTCATTTTCGGTGAATACGCGAGAAAAATGGCCGGACACGTCCGCCGGTGGACCAAGTTCTTTCACGACACGCCGCCGTCGGCAGTCATCGTGAACTCGCAGGCCGCGCTCTGCGATGTCGCCCACCATCATGGAATTCCGTGTGCGCTGCTTTCGCACGGTCCGGCCATTCTCGGATCGGTGCGATGGTACGAGGCGTTCCCGCCGGTTTCGATCGCCGCCATCAGCCGTCCGCATCGCGCGCGACTGCTCGAGGCTGGAATTCCTAATTCGCGAATTCACATTACGGGCGATCCCGCGCTTGACGAACTGTTCAGTGAATCGAACAAGCCTCGAATCTCAAATGGAAACATTCCTCGGCAAGTGGAATCGCCCGTCACCGACCATCACGAAAAGATGGTTCTGCTGCTGACCGCCGCGATCTCGGCACCGGTTGAAATCGGCGTCATTCCAACGACCAATTGGCTCGACGCCGCAGCCTGTATTGACGAACTGGGCGCGATGATGGTCGAGCGGACTGGGTGGAGATTCACAATTAAGTGCCATCCGCGCTACGACCACCGCGCGATGTATGAGCGTCTGCTGCGCCGCCTGCCTCGGCAGTGCAAAGTGACGATGTGCCACGATGTGCCGCTGCGCCCGCTTGTCGAAGCCGCTGATGTCGTCGTGGCGTTCAATACCGCCTCGTCGTCACTGGTGGACGCCTCGTTTCTGAACAAGCCAGTGATCCGGTTCGATCGAAGCATGATGTGGTTCGATGATGAGGCGAATGAGATGCACCGCTGGCCGCGAGTTCGATCAGTCCCGCAGCTTCGGACCGCGCTCGACGCTGTTCTGTCCGACGAATCGCGTCGCCAACGCCTGATCGCGCAGACGCGCGAAGCGCTGCACGGCTACTACGGCGGCAGCCTGGAGCCGGCCCTTCCGCGATGCGTTGACTTGGTTCAACGACTGGCGGCGGGACCGACGGCCTGCAGTGACAACATCTCCGTCTATGCGGAAGGATTGGAAGCCGCATGAGAGTCGGCGCGATCATCCAGGCACGAATGACCTCCTCGCGGCTGCCGGGCAAGGTTCTGCACCGCGTCGGGGGAAAGCCGCTCCTCGAGTATCTGCTCGAACGCATCCAGCGCGTGCCGAACATCGATTGCATGATCGTCGCGACCTCATCGGATGAAAGCGATGATTCGATCGCGCAGTATTGCGAGCAGTGCGGCGTGAAGTGTCATCGCGGGCCGCTCCATCATGTTGCGTCGCGGTTTCGACAGGCAATGAAGTTATATCGCCTCAACGGCTTCGTGCGCGTCTGCGGCGACAGTCCGCTGCTCGATCCCGCCCTGGTGTTGCAGGCGGTCTCCATATTCCGCCTCGGCCGAAGCGATCTGGTCACCAATCTCATGCCACGTTCCTTTCCGCCAGGACAATCGGTGGAGGTCATTGACGCGGAAACATTCAACGCGGCCGTGGAGCTCATGCACGATCGCTCCGACATCGAGCACGTCACCCCTTATTTCTATAGACACGCGCACCAATATCGCATTCATAATCTGACGTTCGATCACGACTGCGGCGACGCAAGGTTGGCAGTCGACACGCAGGAGGATCTCAATCTTCTCAGCGCGATGATTCGAGCCATGGATCGGCCACAATGGGAGTACGACTTGCACGACATCCTGGCGCTGCGCAGCCGCACGCTGGGCGAAATGGCAGCGGCGGACGAGCCCGCCGACATCTTCGCGCAGCGGTGATCGGACTTGGCGTCGGCGAGCAGCACGCCATCGGGTACCTCGAATCGGGCGCCTGCGATGTCGTTGCGCTTTGCGATATTTCCAGCGACGTGCTGCAGCGCGTCGGTCAGCGCTATCCAACTGCGGCGCTCGTCGATTCTGCTGACGAGGTCCTGATCGATCCTGATATCGATATTGTGTCCGTTGCGTCGTACGACAACGCGCATGCAGAGCAGGTTCTCAAAGCCATTCGCCACGGCAAGCACGTGTTCGTCGAAAAACCGCTGTGCATGAATGAAAGTGAAGCCCGCGAGATTCGAACCGCGCTGGCCGCACATCCTCATGTGCGCCTCTCCTCAAACCTCATTCTTCGCCTCTCGCCGCGATTTCAGCTCGTCCAGCGCCTCGTCCGCGACGGCGATTTTGGCTCGCTCTTCCACGTCGAGGGGGACTATCACTATGGCCGAGTTGAAAAATTGACACACGGATGGAGAGGCGAAATCGATTATTACTCCGTGATCCTCGGCGGGGCGGTGCACCTGATCGATGCTCTGCTGTGGATCACCCAGAATCAGATTGTTGAAGTCGCCGCGTTCGCAAACAAAGTGGCGACATCAGGCACCGCGTTTCGTCACCACGATATGGTGGTTGCGATCCTGCGATTTCACGACGGCCTCGTCGGGAAAATCACCGCCAATTTCGGTTGCGTCTGCCCGCATGGCCACGGCCTCTCGATTTTCGGAACGAAAGCAACATTCATCAATGGCCCGAACGAGGCTGTCCTCTACAAATCACCCGCTCCAATCGAGGCGCCAGCCGTCATCGACGCGCCTCATCCCGGTGCGCGGAAAGGCGACCTCATCAAGAGCTTTGTCGCTTCAATTATCGACGACGCGCCGGCCGAAGTGTCGGAAGAGGACGTGTTACGCACAATGTCGGTTTGCCTGGCGATCGAGCGCGCTGTGCACAGCGGGCGTGTCGAGCGCGTGGAGTACCTCTGATATGCAAAGCAGCACTTCGATCCCACGATTGCCGGTCGACGCAGCCGCAACTGCGGCGCCAGGAGCGATGATCGAGGCGAAAGCGACGTCGACGGGACGCGCCATCCCGTTTGGGTTCCCGATGATCGGCGCCGGCGAGCGTGAGGCGGTCATGGAGGTTCTCAGCGGCGCGACGTTGACGCACGGGCCGCGCGTCAAGCTGTTCGAGCGCGAATTTGCCTCCTACACAGGATCGCCGAACGCCGTCGCGACGTCGTCATGCGCATCGGCGCTCCACCTGGCATATCTGCAACTGGACCTCCGGCCCGGCGACGAGGTCATTGTTCCCGCACAGACACACGTCGCGACCGCGCATGCAGTGGAGCTTTGCGGCGGGAGATGCGTGTTTGTTGACAGTGAGCCGGGCACCGGCAACATCGACATCGACCAGCTCGAGTCGCGCATCACGCCGCGAACGCGCGCAATTGCCGTCGTGCATTTTCTGGGTCTGCCCGTCGACATGGTTCGGGTTTGCACCATCGCGCGCCGCCATGGCCTGATGGTGATTGAGGATTGTGCGCTGGCAATCGGCGCGACGCTCGACGGCGTTCACGTCGGACTGTTCGGCGATGCCGGCTGCTTTTCGTTCTATCCGGCGAAGCACATCACCACCGGCGAAGGCGGGATGATCATCAGCAGGAGCGACGACCTCGCGGCGCGCGCGGCGCGGCAGCGCGCGTTCGGGATCGATCGAAATATCGTCGCGGATCGGCAGCTGCCCGGTGTTTATGACGTGCAGGAGCTTGGTACGAACTACCGGATGAGTGAAGTAGAAGCGGCGATGGGCATTGAGCAGCTTCGTCGCCTGCCGGGTTTTCTCGCCGCCCGCGCCGCCAATCATGCGGCGCTCGCTGCGGGCGTGCGGGATATCGACGAAATCGAGTGCTTCACATCATCCCATGGACGATTCTCGTCCGCGCACTATTGCCTGAGCTTACTTCTCAAGCCGAGGCTTGCCGCCGGACGATCTGAGATTGTTCGCCGGCTTACGGAGCGCGGCGTCGGTGTCAGCATTTATTATCCCAGCCCCGTTCCGCACATGAGTTATTACCGCTGCAAATACTCGACCGGCGCGTCGGCGTTTCCGGTCGCTCGACGAATCAGCGAGTCCTCCGTCGCGCTGCCCGTCGGGCCTCACGTGCAACCAGATGACATTCGCCACATCGTGGCGTCGATCAAGGACGCCATCGCGGCGACGAACAAGGCATGAAATCGCTCAACGATCGACGTATTGTGCTGATAGGAGGCGCCGGCTTTATTGGTCATAACCTCGCGCTGGCCCTGGCACGGGCTGGGGCAACGGTCTCCATCGTCGATCATCTTAAGGTGAACAACTGGTTGGCGTACATTGGGGCCGGGTCGGCGACGTCGACACGCACGTTATCTCTTCGAATCATTCAGCAGCGATTTGACCTGCTGGAAAGCGCCGGGATCCCGCTGCATGTCCAGGATGCGAGGGACGAGCGCGCGCTGACGGAGCTTCTCGACGAGTTCAAGCCGCACACGGTCGTTCACTTGGCGGGTCTTGCCCACGCCCAGAGTGCCAATGCGTACCCGCAGCGAGCATTCGAACATACGCTCCGCACGCTGCAAAGCTCGCTCGAGGCGTCGCGTCACGATGGAGCGCATTTCATTTATTTTTCATCAAGCATGGTGTACGGCCACTTTGCCGCCGCGAGCGTCACCGAAGACGAGCCATGTCATCCCCTTGGCGTCTACGGCGCGCTGAAATACGCCGGCGAAAAAATGGTGATTTCGTATGGACAGGTGTTTGACCTGCCCTACACGATCGTGCGGCCGTCCGCGCTCTACGGCGAGCGTTGCGTGAGTCGGCGCGTGGGTCAGATCTTCATTGAGAACGCCATGCAGGGCCTCGACCTCGTGGTCGCCGGTGACGGCGAGGAGCGGCTCGACTTTACTTATATAGACGATCTCGTCGATGGACTAATCTGCGTCGTTCAATCGGAACGCTCGCGCGGAGAGACCTTTAACCTCACGTATGGGCAGGGACGGTCCATTAACGAGATGGTGGGGTTGATTGCCCGACAATTTCCCGGGACGGTTGTGCGACACGAGGCGCGCGACCGGCTCATGCCTCTTCGCGGGACATTGTGTGTGGAGAAAGCGCGGACGCTCCTGGGATATGAGCCGGCATATGCGCTTGAGCGTGGCCTGGTTAATTATGTCCAATGGTATCGAGCGCTCAACCTGAACGACGCCGCCAGTCCAGGCGCCATGCGCCTGGACGCAAGACGGCTTGCCAGGCGCGCTGCGTCGGCGTGATGGGCCGGTGTGGAACGCACGATGCATAGAGCGACCAACCAAGCGCGGATTGTTGTGTGGGGGAAAGGTGAGCGCGGCGCCTCGTGCCTCAAGGCGGTGCACGCAGCCGGCTACACCATACCGCTCGTTGTTGGGCATTCCCCGGAGCATGTCGCGTGCCCATTTCTGGGAGCAGCACGAGCGCTGGATCTTGAAGTCACATCGCCAGCGAATCCGAACTCACCCGCGCTTGTCGCGCAGCTCAAGAGGGCGAACGCTGACCTGTTCGTGCTCGCTGGGTACGGATTGATTCTTCGGAAGTCGATCATCGACCTGCCGCGCGTGAGGTGCATCAATCTTCATGCTGGCAAGCTGCCCATCTATCGCGGTTCGTCCCCGATGAATTGGGCACTGATCAATGGAGAGACGACTTTCACATTGAGCATCATTGAAGTTGACGAGGGCATTGACACGGGAGGAGTGCTCGCGGAGCGCACATTCCCGATCGCCTCAGACGACACGATCTGCGAATTGCACGAGCAGGCCAACCAGGTATTTCCGTCGATGCTGTTGGAGACCGTTTCACGGCTCCTTCAGGGCGAGGTGACTGCGCAGCCTCAGGATCCGAAAGCCGCGCGGTATTTTCCGCGACGATTTCCGGACGACGGGCTCATCGTGTGGGACATGCTTACCGCGGCGCAGATTCACAATCGCATCCGCGCGCTGACCGCACCATATCCCGGCGCTTTTAGTTTTTATCGCGAACGCAAAGTGAATCTGCTGCGATCACGTCAGTGCTCGGTCGATTACCGCGGCGAACCCGGTCGAGTGTATCGATCCAGTGAGGGACGATTATTGGTTTGCGCTGCGGACCGTTGCGTGGAGATCACGCGCGCGACTTTCACCGACACGGGCGAGAACGTCATTGGCTCGATCAAACGCTACGAATGCCTCGCGACGATGCGCCGCGCCGCAATCGCAATCCACGCTGCCGAGAACACCCCATGCTCATCGATCAATTCAATACTCATGAGCGCGTCCTCATAATTGCCGAGATTGGCAATAACCATGAGGGAAGTGTCGCGCTGGCGGAGGAGATGATCGGCCTCGCGGCGAGGGCGGGTGCGGACGCGGTCAAGTTCCAGACCATCGTGCCGGAGCGTTTGGTCGCGCCCAGTCAGCCGGAACGCCTGGCACAGCTGCGGAAAATGTGCCTGACGTACGAGGACTTTGAAAAGCTCGCTGCCGTCGCTCGCGCAGAAGGCGTGATGTTTCTTTCGACGCCATTTGACGTGCAGAGCGCGACATTTCTTGCTGCACTGGTGCCGGCCATCAAGATCGCCTCGGGTGACAACGATTTTTTTCCGCTGCTTGACGTTGCCGCTTCCTTCGGAAGGCCGATCCTTCTTTCGAGCGGTCTGTCCGATCTGGCGCAGGTTCGCGTTGCCAAGGAATTCATCGAGCGGGCGTGGATGAGGCAGAGCATCACTGCGGAGCTCGCCGTGATGCACTGCGTCGTGACTTATCCCACCAGGCCGCGCGACGCCAATCTTCTCGCGCTTCGAGAGCTCGCGCAGCTCGGCGTCACCGTTGGGTACTCAGATCACACCTGCGGCATCGATGCGGCGGTGCTGTCCGTTGCGCTGGGCGCGCGGATCATCGAAAAGCACTTCACCCTCGCCAAGGACTACTCGCGCTTTCGAGACCATCAGCTTTCGGCGGATCCTGCGGACATGGCTGAACTCGTTCGGCGGGTGCGCGAAGCAGAGGAGCTGATCGGCAGCGGAGGGAAGCGTGTACTGGACTGCGAAATCCCGCTGCGCGAGAGTGTGCGACGATCTATCGTCGCGGCGCGCGATCTCGGTCAGGGACAGACCGTGTCATGGAGCGATCTCGAGTGGCTGCGTCCCGGCAACGGGCTGCGATGCGGAGAGGAAGCGCAGCTGCTGGGGAAAAAAATTCGCAGACCCCTCCAGCGAGGCGAACTGATTACAACGGATCATTGCGAGTCTTGAGATAAAGCATCCTGCGCATGTGTGGCATTGCTGGTTACATAGGAACTGCGATCATCGACCCGGCACGGATCGACCGGTGCTTGCGGGCAATGCATCATCGCGGGCCGGACCACTCTGCCGCATATCACCACGTGCGTAAGGGCCGGCATGTTCACTTGCTGCACTCGCGATTGAGCATCATCGACTTGGATCCGCGCGCGAACCAGCCGATGAAGTTCGGCGATTCGGTGATGGTGTTCAACGGGGCGTTATATAACTACCGCGAACTGGCACGTCGGCTTGATATCTGCACGAACCCCCTTTGCACATCCAGCGACACGGAGATTCTGCTGCGCGTGCTCGTCGAAAATGATTGGTCAGCTTTGAGCGAGTGCGAGGGGATGTGGGCGTTTGCAGTCTATAACGAGCGTACCGGCGAGCTGGACCTGTGTCGCGATCGTTTCGGTGAAAAACCGCTGCATCTGTTCGAGACGGAGCACGGAATTTACTTCGGCTCCGAAGTCAAGTTCATTCGCGAACTGCTCGGCCGACCATTCGAGGTGAACGTATCGCATCTCCACCGGTTCATGGTCAACGGTTACAAGTCACTTTATAAGTGCGACGAGCGATACTTCAAGGGATTGAAAGACGTTCCACCGGCGACAATCGTTCGAGTGCACACGGATGGAACATGCAAGCAGCGCGACTACTGGCATCTTGATTCCTCGACCGACGAATCGATGAGCTTTGACGAGGCAGCTGCTGGCCTGCGTGAGCGATTGATTCAGTCCGTCGAGTGGCGCATGCGATCTGATGTGCCGGTGGCGTTTCTTCTCAGCGGCGGCGTCGATTCCAACTCTCTGCTGGGCATTGCGCGTCGAGTATTCGGACATCGCGTGTCCGCCTTTACCGTCGCCTGCGACGATGAACGATATGACGAGCGTCATGCCGTGTCGGCCGCGGCGGACGAACTGAACATCGACCATGTCCTGATTGAGCTCAAGCCTCAAGACACGCTGGAGCCCCTGCGCCGACTCGTGCGCCACCGCGAGGCGCCGCTGGCGACTATTTCATATTATGCTCAGTCCCTGTTGATGCAGGCCATTGCGGAGGCCGGGTGCCGCGTCGTCATGAGTGGCGTTGGCGCGGATGAACTGCTGACAGGCTATTACGACCATCATAATGCCTACCTCGCGTCGATCGATGGCGAGCTTCATAGCGCAGCGCGGCGGGAGTGGAGTGAGCACATCGGGCCGGCGGTGCGGAATCCCCATTTGCGCAATCCTGATTTGTTCATTGAGAACGCTGAATTTCGCGACCACATCTTTTTGGATGCCGATGTCTTCGCTGAGTTTCTTACAGTACCGTGGTCCGAGCCTTTTGAAGAGACGAAATATTGCAGCGATTTGCTGCGAAATCGGATGCGTAACGAGCTGCATCACGAAATCGTGCCCGTGATGCTTCACGAGGACGATGCCAACGCAATGCAACACGGCTTGGAGAATCGCTCTCCATTCCTCGACCGGAGCACGGTGGAGTGGTGCTGCCGCATTCCGACGCGGCATCTGATCCGCGAAGGTTTCGCGAAAGCCGTGCTGCGCGAAGCGATGCGGAACATTGCGCCGGAGAGCGTCCTGTCGCAGCGTCGGAAGACGGGATTCAATGCTCCCATCGCATCGATGCTTAATCTCAGCAACAGCGCCATACGACGCGAACTGCTGGACGACAGTCCGATTTTTCAGTACGTACACCGCGACGCTATTGCCCGATTGCTGGATGAATCCAATTGGCCGAACAGCCGCAGCAAATTTCTGTTCAACTTTGTGAATTGCAAGTTATTTCTCGAGGAGTGTGCTGCATGACGGGGCGGCCCATGACATGCAGCATGTCGAGCGGGGCACGTCACGATGACGTGCTGCTGCGTGCCGCCAGCGTGCGCCGTCATCTACGCCGCGTTGGCGATGCTCTCGGGGGGATTGATCTGTGCTCCTATGTAGACGAGCTCGCGCGAGATCCTCTTCCGCTTCGGCAGATTGAGCAGATGGTTGCCGACGAGCCCTCATTTCGGCGCAAGACGTGGGACAGCATCTATGACATGGGCCTGTTTCGACTGACCGCATTTGCGGTGACGCGCGCTTTGCGACCCGCCGCATTCGTTGAGACAGGCGTACTTCACGGTCTGACGAGCAATGTTGTTCTCGCAGCGATGAAGCTGAACGACGTCGGCACACTATGGTCAATCGATCTGCCATCGTATCGCGAACACGGGCCTGCGAATCGCGATGGGTTTGACGACACGTTGCCGACGGGTCGCGAGCCGGGCTGGGCAATCCCGGATTTGAACCGCCGACATTGGAAGCTCATCTACGGCTCTTCGCGCGATCGACTGCCTGAGCTTCTGTCATCGTTGCGCGTCGTCGACGTGTTTCTGCACGACAGCGAGCACACGTACGAAACCATGATGTTCGAGATGCGAACCGCGTGGCCACACATTCGAGACGACGGAATGCTAATTTGCGACAACATCGAATGTAACAGCGCGTTCGTCGAATTTGCTGCTCATGTCAGTCGAGACGGCTTACTTTTGCCCGAGTTGATTGCGAGCGCGGATGAGGATCGCATGCGATTCGGCGTCATTATCAAATAGCAGGTCGAGTGGAGCAACGATGGCATTGGTGAACGAACAACTCAAGGCGAAGTTCCACGACGATGGGGTCGCGATAGTCAAGAAGGCTGTGGATACGTCCATCATGCACGCGTTACTCCGCGTGTTGATTCAGGTGCTGAAAAAGTACGACGCTCTCGCAGGAACTTCGATCGATCCCCACGCCGGCTGGAACGATCCGGCGCTGCACGACGCGATGATCGCCCTGCGGCAGCGCGATCGCGAATCGTTCGGCGCGCTCTATGACAGCGTGCAGACGAGCACGGCGCTTTATCAACTTACCTCGCAGCCGTTGCTCGCGAAAGCCGCGGCGATGCTGCTCGAAGACGAGAATTGCCTGAGTCAGACCGGCCTGTCGCTGAGAATGGACGCACCAAACGATCGACGCAATACCCTGGACTGGCATCAGGACTGCTCCTATTTCGAACAGAATCGAGACGGCAGAAACGGAATTGTGTGCTGGATCCCGATGCAGAACTTGACGATCGAACATGGCCCCGTGATTGCTTGTCCGGGCAGTCACAAGATTGGCCGCGTATCGCCCGTCACCGAAAACGGCCGGGACGGTCAGAGCTCGCAGCAGCACCGAATTCCGGAGGAACTGATTCATCGATTCGAGCAGCAACACATGCTTGCGGACGCCGGCGATGCCGTATTCATGCACATGGACACGATTCATCGAAGCGGAGCTAATACGTCGAATCAGATTCGATTGACGGGTCTTGTGCGTTTTCACCGGATTCTTGCGGATGATTTCATTCCGGGATTGCTCGCCTATCAGCCGAATAAGACAGTGAAGGATCGAGTGATGAGCGTGTCGAAATGAAGACGTCACTCGACGTGCGCCCATGAATATCGTGATGATCGACATGGCAGTCGGGAACGTCGGATCAGTGCTCGAAGCGTTTCGACGCGTCGGAGCGGTTGTTGAAATCGCACGCGCGGGAAACGATCTTGCAGAAGCCGATATGGTCATTCTTCCCGGCGTCGGCGCGTTCGGCGACGGCATGCGGAGTCTCGAGCAGCAGAAGCTGATCGATCCGCTTCGCAGGTTCGCAGCAGACAATCGAGGACTGCTTCTTGGAATCTGTCTTGGGATGCATCTGCTCGCGGAGCGAGGCTTCGAATACGGCGAGCATCGTGGGCTCGGCCTCATTCGTGGCAGTGCTGTCCGGCTACAAGCTACGGATCCTTCTGCACGGGTTCCGAATGTCGGCTGGCGCGATGTGACGGTCACTCGACCGTCAACATGGTTGGGAGAGATGAGAACGGGATCGTGCTTTTATTTTGCGCATAGCTATTGGCTGGAGCCGAGCGATTCAAATGATGTCGCTGCCACGTTCGACCACGGCGTGCCGATCACCGCGGCGGTGGAGTCCAAGAATGTCGTCGGCGTGCAGTACCATCCTGAGAAGAGCCAGGATGCGGGACTCGATCTGCTTGCATCAATGGTTCACAAAATGTCAGTTCGGCGCACCCCTGCGCAGGTAGTGTGTTAAGGCATCAAACGACTCACGATGCATCGTCCTCGCATTATTCCGTGTCTGCTTCTGAAGAATGGCTTGCTCGTCCGAAGCGAGCGATTTGTTCTACATCAAATCATCGGCAACCCCATCAGCACGATCAGCCGCTTCTCGACGTGGAATGTCGACGAATTGATCATTCTCGACATCAGTGACGTCGATACACACGACCTTCGCCGCGATGATCTGCATATCACAAACATCGGCAACACATTCCTGGACATTATCCGATCCGTGGCGAACGTGTGCGTCATGCCCTTGGCCGTTGGCGGGCGCATTCGCACGCTCGCTGATATTCGCGAGCGCTTGGAAGCAGGAGCGGATAAATGCGTCATTAACACCGCGGCCGTCAACAGCGCCGAGTTCATTACGGCGGCGGCGCGACGATTTGGATCACAATGCATCGTCGTCAACATCGATGCGAAGCGGCGGGACGACGGGGTCTACGAGGTGTACACCCATGGCGGCAGCCGCGCTACGGGTCTGGAGGCCGCGGTCTTCGCGCAGACCGCCGCGAACGCTGGAGCCGGAGAGATTTTCCTCAATTCCATTGATCGCGACGGCACGGGCGAGGGGCTCGATGGAGCGCTGATCCGCAGCGTGGCCGGCAGTGTGCAGATCCCTGTCATTGCGTGCGGAGGGGTCGGACATTACGAGCACCTGGCCGCCGGCATTGCGATGGGTGCGAGCGATGTTGCGGCGGCGAACATTTTCCACTTTTGCGAGTTGAGTTATCCGCTTGCCAAGCAGGCGTGCATTGATGCCGGCGTGCCTGCGCGAAGCGCACCGCTCGGCAGCACGTGGTTTCCGCGCGAGCCGCAGTATGATCGCCTGCGTGAGGACGAACGACTGTCGCGCCGCCTGTCCTCCGCGCACGGAGGTCGGCGACCGTCTTTTCAGGCATCGCGGCAACCGATGCGATGGTGCACGCGCTGCGTCTATCCAATGCTCAGCGCCACACCGATGTCATTTGACAAGGACGGCGTGTGCATGGGCTGCCGCACGTCCGACGTCAAGCGGACGATCACTCCTGCGGAGTGGTCGCGCCGCCGCAAGCTGCTCCAGGCAATCATTGAAGAATATGCCAGGCGAACACAAAGCGATTACGATTGCATTATTCCCGTAAGCGGCGGCAAGGATAGTTATTTTCAAACGCACGTCATCACAAAAGAGCTGGGACTGAAGCCCCTGCTGGTGACGTATAACGGCAACAACTATACCGATGTCGGTTGGCGGAACGTGCATCGAATGCGCGAAGTGTTCGGGGTCGATCATGTCTTCTTCTCCCCAAGCGTCCCATTACTTACAAAACTCAATCGGCTCGCGTTCATGATCATGGGTGATATGAACTGGCACGCACACGTCGGGATCATGACGTACCCGGTTCGCGCTGCTGTTGAGACGAAGACGCCATTGCTGATTTACGGCGAGCATGGGTATCTCGATCTCTGCGGCCAGTTTTCCATGGATGATTTTCCGGAGATCAACTACCGATCGAGACTGGAGCATTTCGCACGCGGTTTCGAATGGAACTATTTCGTTGGCCGCGAGGGAATAGCGCCAACCGACATGACGCCGTACAAATATCCTTGCGATTCGGACCTGCTTGCGTTGAAGATCCGGGGAATTCACTTGGGGAATTATGTGCCGTGGGAGGCTAACGAGCACGGTCCATTGATGGTGAAGTTATATGGCTTTGAGACGAGTGATGAACCGTTCGATCGCACATACCGGCGAATGTCGAATCTCGATGACATGCACGAAAATGGCGTTCACGATTATTTGAAATACATCAAGTTCGGCTACGGGCGATGCACGGATCATGCGAGCAAGGACATCCGGGCGGGAATCATGACACGAGCGCAGGGTGTGGAGCTGGTGCGGCAATATGACCATGTCAAGCCGCGCGACCTGAGGCGATGGCTGGAATATGTCGGTATGTCGGAAAGTGAGTTTGACCGGATTGCCGACACATTCCGCGATCCGCGCGTCTGGGAGCTGGATGACGGCGAATGGATCAAGGACAATCTGTGGGATTGTTCGGCGGCATATAGGAGAGATGGGCTCCCTGCCATGGACGGCGTCCGGGAAGCGACGGTCGGCGCATGATGACTGCGACATGTCAACAGTCTGCTGGGACGAATCCAACAGTCGATCAGGAGCGAGTGCTGCGGCTCGCGGAGGATTACTTCAGCGTTGCCGAACATATGGTGGCGCAGCATCCGTGGATCGTCGTCATCGCATTGCACGAGTATTTCCGGCACCTGTATCCGAGCGACCCTTACTTGCCGTTCAGCGAGCGCGAGTCGCCGGTCGTACGAATCAGGCGCACGATTGAACGCTGCCTGACGATTCTTGAATCAACCGGCCAACTCCGCTCCTACTTCGGCGGTCAATCAAAACTCGACTCCATGTGTCACGTACGGGACGGGCAACGGGCGATTCGCGCGGCGGAAGATGAAACGCAGCAGGTATACGGCCGACTGTGGGACACTCTGCCGCAACAAGACTTCCTAGGTGGTGCGGATGATCTGCTTGCCGCACGTTTGCGTGCTGCGAATATCGAACCTGATTCACTTCGAAAGAAGAACATTCTCGACATAGGCGCGGGCAGTGGTCGATACAGCCTTGCCCTTGCCCGCCTCGGCGCGGCATCAGTGTGCGGAATCGATCGCGGCGCCGCGTCGATAACCCGCGCCCAGCAGATCGCGACGGAGCAGAACGTTCGCAACGTGAGGTTTCAGATCGCTGACGTCCTCGAACTTCCACCGCGCGACAATACGATCGACTTCGCATGGTGCAACGGCGTGCTGCATCACAGTGAGAATATTCAGCGCGGGCTCGAGGAAATCGTTCGCGTGCTGAAGCCGGGCGGTCGCGCGTTCGTCTACCTGTATGGATCCGGCGGCTTGTTCTGGACCTCCCGCGCACGAATGCGGCACATCATGCGACACATTCCACAGTCGTACTCGATGATGGCGCTTGAGGTTCTTGGCATGCCGCAAAGCCGTTTTATCTTCGTTGACAGTTGGCACGTCCCGATTGAGGAGCACACGAGCCGCACGGATGCCGAGAGGATGTTTCGAGACGCCGGATTCGCAAACTGGACGAAGGTCACCGGCGGTCGGCCGACGGATCTTGATGTGGCATTGTCGCGCGGTGGCAGCGACGATGAGTTTCTTTACGGTGATGGCGAGCATCGTTATGTGCTTGCGAAGGCCCTGGCATGACACCGGACCTGATCGTCGATGATGGCTCGCTCTCGGCGACTGACATTCGGCCATCCGATCTGTGCGCTGGGCAGGCGGCGGCGTTTGAGCGCGACATCGCACGACTGCGCGCGCGCATCGATGAGTTTGTAAAGGTCGGTTGTCCCGCCTGCGACGGCACATCTCCAGCGCCAGCATTCCACAAACATGGGTTTCGTTGGGTGCGGTGCAGCAGATGCCGAACGCTTTACATGAGTCCGCGTCCATCTCCTGCGGTAATGTCGGCCTATTACGCGGCCTCTGAGAATTATGAATACTGGGCGAAGAACATTTTTCCCGCATCTGAGGATCTCCGGCGAGAAAAGATTCACCGTCCACGTCTTACTCAGATCCTCGACTTATGTGGGCGTTATGGCGTGTCGACCGAGTTACTGGTCGAGATAGGCCCCGGCGCCGGCACGTTTCTGGAAATGGCCGCCGCAGACGGTGCGTTTCGCCGAGCCGTCGGAATCGAGCCGAATCCGGCGATGGCCGCTGCCTGCCGCGCTCGAGGCGTGGAAATAGCGGAGCGTCCGGTTGAGGTAAGTGGTGAGTGGGCGATTGCTTCAGACGTTGTCGCCGCGTTCGAAGTCATCGAGCACGTGTTTGCCCCGCGCGAGTTTGTTCAGCAGTGTCATCGAATGATGCGCCACGGTGCGATGCTGGTGCTGACCTGCCCGAACGGAGAGGGATTTGATATTGCGACGCTGCAGGCTCAATCGTCAGCGATCGATCCGGAGCACGTCAACCTGTTCAATCCGGCGTCGCTAGCGCGGCTGCTCACGGATGGTGGCTTTGAGGTCCTGGAGTGCGAAACGCCTGGTCGGCTCGATGCGGAGCTTGTGCGAGACGCCGCGCTTGCTGGCCGCGTGGATATTTCGGACGACGCGCTGCTTCGCACTATTCTTATCGAGCGATGGAATGATCTTGGTGCCGCATTCCAGCGATTCCTGGTGAGGCATCGCCTGTCATCGCACTTATGGATGGTTGCTCGCAAGATTTGATCTCACATTGGCTGCGTGCACCTTCACCTTCGCCCTTCAAGTCATTGCGAGTGCTTCGGTAGGCCGGGCCTGCTCCCCACGATCAGCGCAAGACAAGCGCGATCGCACCTGTTCGATGAGTCGCGGCACCACTGCGCCATACGTCAATGTGCTCTGCACAACCTGTCTGAATTCGCCGAGCAGTTGACGACGCCTCCCATCGTTCTCGAGTAGTTGCTCGACGAGCGACTGGAATTCGGCTTCATCATGAAATACCACATCCGCAAATGATGGAAAACGGTCCGTCATTCCCCACAGTTGCGGCTCGGCAGATTTACGGCGTTGGAACTCGTTCAGCGAGAGGTACGCGAAATCCCACGGTGAGAAGCGGGCGATCGTGAGTGAGCCGCTCGCCAAGGCCTCAAAGCTCCGTTGATGCCAGAAGCCGGTGGGGATTGTTTGCAGAGTCAATCGCGCGCCGCGATAGGCGCGCCGCAGCGGCTCTCCATGCTCGAGCGGCCCTGCCGCGAAGCGCCCAAGCGCTGGGTGCAGATGCCAATCCTTGCCGTAGAGTCGGAATCGGCGCCCGCGCTGAGTCGCCCACCGCCCAACCCATTCGAGCGTTTCATGGCGATGTGCGATGTCGAACAGGCGATGCGCATGATATTGCGACAATGATGTAAGCACGGCATCGGGAACATCGAGCGTGAGCGCTCGTGCTTCCTCCTGAACGAGCTTCAGCCAATCGCCGAACTGCGGATGACAACGATCGCGGCGAATATCATCCACTCGCGTGCGAATCTGATCAAGTAATTCATGCAACGCTGGCGGGTATTGCGCTTTGATTGCCTGCGTGTGCGATGCCGGCGTGCCGTTGTAATGTCCGACGTACATCAGATCGCAAGCCCAGCGATCCGCATCATGATCGTCATCGATGCGATCGTGGAATCTCGTTTCGGAAACCGGGAGAAGATGGATTGGGAGAAGGCTGTGCTCCGGATAATGGAAATCGGTTCTGCACTGTTCGCTGTAGTAGCCACACACGAAATCGCGCGAGCTCAACGACGCCCCGGTGGCGCGGTTGAACACAATGGGCATTGGATCCTGCACCCAGGTAAGTATCGGAACGCCACCGAACATCTCAGGCTGCTCACAGCGGAAATGATTGATCATGACAAGCAGGGCCGGATCGAGATCTTCGATGATTCGGGCGACGGTCAGGGCATTCGTGTGGCGATGCTCAGCCGCCTCCGTGACGAGCTTGAAGCGATATCCGTTGCGCGACAGCGCTTCGCCAATATCGCGCATGGAATGCTGAATCATCGTCGTGAAGCGCGAAGCGAAACCAAGGACGATGGCGCCGGGCGCGAGGCGCTCCGAGCATTGCTGGTCCGTTCGATCGCTGGAACGCCTCGCCATGGATGTCGCGAGGCCGTCATAGGCAGTTCGGCGCTGCTGATTCACGCAGCGGATGGCGTCATCGACAGCACTCACGACGTCAGCATCGGCTCCAAACGCCAGCCGCAACACCGGCGGCGCGAGGTCTTCGTGTTGTATTAAATGCTGCTTGAATTCTTCGACGGCCTGCGGGCCTCCAAAGATTGCGATGCGTGGATCAACAAGGACAAGGCCGCGATCGCGCACGTGGAGCCAGGCACTGAAACGTTCGATCTCCGGTTCGATCATGAAAAGTGGAATCTGTGGGCCGGTCATCTTTTCTGTTGCAATCGAGTAAATGCGATCGCTTGCGCGCGTGAGCAGCGTGCCAACGACAACAGTTGAACGATCGATTGTCGCTGGAATCTGATTCAACAGCGATTCATCCGCCATGGCGGGAATCCATTGGCGAAGTTTCCCCGGACCGCGCCGGGAGAGATGGAGTGATCCGTCCAAGGCCCTGAACAGCTGCATCTGCCCGATGGCGCCTCGCAGGGCTGGTTCGAGGCGAGCGAGGTGCGGGTGTGCCACCTCGATGGTTCGCCAGTTCTGTTCGAATACCGCAGTGAATTCGGTCCATGCCACGCGGCCGGTTGGAAGACCCGCCAGCGATCGACGAAGCTGCAGGAGGTCCGCGTTTTCGGTGAATTCGGCGCGGGCATCGAGCAATTCACGGGCCGGACCGCCCAACCCCAAAGCCACAAGACTCTGCAGCGCGAGAAGCGCGATCTCAGGATCCTGGGCGACTTGCTCGAGATAGGGATAGGCGCGGCTGAGAAACGCGCAGTGGCGACCACTGCGGCTCAGCGCGATCAGGGAATGGCGACCACCGTCGTCCACGACGTTGATGCTATCGGCGGCGGAAGGATGCTGCCTGCCAATTCAGCCGCAGATCCTTTTCTGGAGTGGCAGCGCGCGCCATGCCGATGCTGGCTGTGAATGTGTGCGCGATCATTGCGCGGCGACGCGCGCGATCGCCAATCGAAGGAGTCTCATGCGCGTTCTCGTGACGGGCAGCAGCGGGTTGATCGGCTCGGAGGCCGTGATGCATTATGGCTCGCGTGGCGGCGAGGTCCATGGGATCGACAACAACATGCGCCGGACGTTTTTCGGCGCGCCCGGCGACACGACGTGGAACCTGCGCCGGCTCAAGGACGCGCAGCCGGGCTTTCAGCATCACAATATTGATATCCGTGACCGGACAGCCATTGTCCGGCTCTTCAAGGCGACGAGCTTTGACGTCGTGATTCACTGCGCCGCGCAGCCGTCACACGATCTTGCCGCCAGCATTCCCTATGACGACTTTGACACAAATGCGGTGGGGACGCTGAACCTGCTCGAGTCGACGCGTCTGCACTGCCGCGATGCCGTGTTCATTCACATGAGCACGAACAAGGTCTACGGAGACAAGCCGAATCGTCTGTCGCTGATCGAACTTGAAACGCGATACGACTTCGCCGATCCGCACTACGCAGATGGAATTGATGAGCAGTTCGGGATCGACCAGAGTCTGCACAGCCTGTTCGGCGCGTCGAAGGTTGCGGCGGACGTGATGGCGCAGGAATACGGCCGCTATTTTGGAATGAATATCGGCGTATTTCGCGGCGG
>JADMIO011285632.1_pt1 | contig 32290 bp, 25 predicted proteins | sample 8958161 | NCBI WGS metagenome assembly JADMIO01 (sample SAMN16585339, study PRJNA669376) | soil metagenome | isolation source: Crop rotation soil | place: USA: Cullars Rotation, Alabama | collected 2011
TCCGTCGCGCTGGTGGCGATGGAGCCCGACCGGCTTGGTGATTCGTTGACCTCGCCGGCGAGCGAGCGGCTGCCGTTTCAGATCGACGAGAGCGAGCTTGTGCGCCGAACGTCGGCGGCGCTCTCCGGCCCGGATTCGTCGCTCGCTCACCTGCTCGTGACGGCGCTCGATCACGCGCCGCAGCACGAAGCCGACTTCGTGGCGGAGCGCGCGAGGTGGGCCTTGTCGCGCGCGACGAATGGCGCGCTCGTCGAGCCGTTGATGCAATCGCCGGACGACCCCGACTGGCGCGTGCAGTCCTATGCGGCCTGGACTCTCGCCTACGCGGCCGACAGTCGCGTGGTGCCGCGCCTCGTTCCGCTGCTCGCGCATCCGATCTGGCGATTGCGCGCGATGGCGGCGCATGCACTCCGCACGGCGCGCGATCCGCGGGCGCTGCCGGCGATGATTGCGGCGCTCAACGATCCCGCCTGGCAAGTGCGCATGGAAGCCGTTGCGTTCGTGGCCGATGTCGGCGGCAGCGAAGCCCGCGAGCTCGTTCGCGCTCATCTCGACGACCGGCACGTCGCCGTGCGCGCGGCCGCGCGCCAGGCACTCGGCCAACCCTGACCCGGAGCAGTGCATGCGAGTCTCGTTTTCGAACCGTTCGGTCGCATATGTCAAAAAACTGACACTCACCTGCCTGGCGCTGACCTCGAACGCGGGCGCACAACCACCAACGGAACGGTTCCCCGATGCGCTCGACCGCTACATCCAGCGCGTACTCGTGGACGGCGCCATTCCCGGCATTGGCATCGCCGTGGTGAGGAACGACAGCGTGCTCGTGGCGAAAGGCTACGGCGTCCGCCAGCTGGGAAAGCCCGATCCGTTCGACGCCAACACTGTGTTCGACGTCGCGTCACTGTCCAAGTCGTTCACGGCGACGGCGGTCGCGATGCTCGTCGATCGCGGTGTGCTCTCGTGGGACGACCCCGTCCGCAAGCATCTGCCAAACCTGCGTCTTCCCACCGAGGCGCTCACCCGCGAAATGACGGTGCGTGACTTTCTCGCGCACCGCACGGGATTGGACGCGGCGAACATGATGTGGGTGCTCACCGACGTCGACCGCGCCGAGGCGCTGCGACGCGTGCGCTATCTCCCCGTGCGCATGCCTCCGCGGGTGAGCATGCTCTACTCCAACGTGGGCTATGCCGTGGCCAGCGAGACGGCCGCCGCCGCCGCGCACACCACCTTCGAGGCGCTGCTGCGCGACCTCGTCATCAAGCCGCTCGGCCTCACGTCGAGCACATGGACCTACGAGCAGGCGGCCACCATGCCCAACCTTGCGTCGTCGCACGCACTCATCGCGGGCACGCAGCAGCCGATCCGGCGCGAGGTGCAACGGCAGCCGATTGCCGGCGCCGCCGCCGTGCAAACAACCCTCAACGATCTCACGCGCTGGATGCGACTGCATCTCGCCAACGGACTGCTGGACGGCAAGCGCTGGGTGAGCGATTCCGCGATGCGCGCCATGCATTCCATTCAGGTGCGCATTCCCACCACGCCACCGATGCGCGCCGCGCGGCTGGTGCAGGATACGCTCGTGGGCTATGGCATGGGGTGGCAGGTGATGGACTACCGTGGCCATCCGCTGCTCTGGCATACGGGCAACGGTGACGGACAGATCTCGTACATGGCGCTATTGCCGCGCGATCGGCTGGGCGTTGTGGTGCTGGTGAACACGTGGGCCGTTCCGAACATTCATGGCGCGCTTGCCAACCGCATTCTCGACACGTACCTCGGCTTCGAGCCACGTGATTGGGCGGCCGACCCTCTGGCGCGCGCGGCGGCCGCGGCGAAGGCACAGGATTCCCTGATGCGCATCATGGTCGCGATGCGCAGCGCGACGCCTCCGCCGCTGCCGCTTGCCGCGTATGCGGGTCGCTACGTGGACTCGCTGTTTGGACCGCTGCTGATTCGTCTCGAGGATTCGCGCTTGACGCTGCAGATGGGTGGTGGCCAGCGCGCCGACCTCGAGTATCATGGCGCCGCCGGCTTCTGGATCTGGTGGCGCGATCCGCTGTTCCGGGAGAACTTCGGGTCGCACATTCAGTTCAACACGCGCGGCGATTCGGTGACCGGGCTTTCAGTGCGCATCAATCGCGACGACATCACCGCGACAAAGGCCGCGCGGTGATCGCTCAACGACGGCCGCGAAGCACTCCGTTGTTCGCCCAGCCAAGAATCCAGGTTCCTTCTACGATTTCCGCTCCGGCTCGCCACCGCAGCTCGAGGTCGTTGCCCTCCAGCGGCACCGTCACCCATACGTTGCGCGGACCCGCGACTGCTTCCGTGGCTACCCTGCCCGAATCGCCGTTGATGAAAACGCGCGCGGCCGTGGTGGACGCGGCTCGCGTCAGCGTCACGACAAACTTCATGGAACGAGGCTGCCCCGCGACCTTCACCTGCACGGGCGCGAACTCGTATCGTCCCAGCACATCAGGTCCGGGGCCGGCGCGCGCGGCGTCCAGCTTCATCACCATGTCCTGATACACGAGGTTGTGAGGGCTGAACGCCAACGCCTTCCGGAAATAGGTGAGCGAGGTGGTCGTATCGAAGCGAAACAGAAATGCGCGCCCCACCTGATTGAACGCGGAATGCGATTGGGAGTAGACGTCGAGCGCCGAGAGCCGGATGTCGGTTGAGGAGATCTTGTCCTGCGCGTACTGCATCCGCCCGTAGCCGCCCCAGACCAGCTCCGCAAAGGGAATGGCATCGGGATTCGCGTCGCGGAATTGCTTCAGCAACGCGGCCGCGGCGGAGGCATTCTTTGCCTTCGTCATAAGGCTATCGAAGCGGTCGACGAACGCGCGCTGGGGCGTGGTACGCGCGGCGACGGAGTCGCGCATGGCCGTGATGCGCTCGCTGGGATACCAGCGGCCGCGTGTCATCGTGCCGGCAACGCTCGAAGCGTTCTCGATGCGCGTCAGCGGATTCTCGCGAAGCAGGACAATGTCTGCCCGCATGCCCACCGCGAGCGTGCCAAACCGCTCGGCGCCCGGCACCGATCGCGCGACGAATTCGCCGGCATTGCGCGTCGCCGCCGCGAGCGCTTTGTAGGGCGAGAGTCCGGCGATGCGCATCTGAAGCATTTCGTCGTAGGCGGATTGGCCAGGGAAGCCAAACGTCTCCGTATCCGTGCCAACGAGAATCGGCACGCCCGCGGCATCGAAGGCGCGGAGCAGCATCTGGAAGCGCACCAGCCGTTCCCGCAGGAACTTCGCGAAGCCGGGCAGGTCGGGGCGGTTCAGCGCGCGGTTGCTCGTGGGAATCTTCTCACTGTACTGCGCCGGCGACGCATAGCGCATCTCCGGATCGGTGAGAACGCCGGCGGGATTCGCGATGGTGCGCAGGTAGTCGGCATAGGCGAACAGATTCGCCGTCACCGTCGCACCGGCCGCTTTGACGCGGCGCGCGATGACCGGCATGGAGTCGTCCGGAATGTCGCCGTTCTGGAAGAACTCCTCGATGTGTGCGACGTTCGCCTGGCCCGCGGCCAGGACATGCTGGTAGTCCATCTGGAACGGGATGTGCCCGACGACCGCGATGCCGACCTTGTGCGCCTCGCCGAGCAGCGCGTCGTAGACGTCGCGATTGAGAAAGCTGTACGCCTTGATGAAATCGTACCCCGCCGCCTTCTGCTCGCGCGCGACCGCCCGCGCCTCGGTCGTGTCCTGCACGGCGATGAACAGTGGATTGCCGGGCGGGAGGCCGTTCACGGTTGGTGACGCCGAATAGACGGTTGGGCCGTCGAGCACGCCGCGCCGCTGCCGCTCGCGCCAGGCCAGCACGGGTGGCGAGCCATGCATGACGGCGATGGTCGTGATTCCATAGGCCAGATACGACGGGAATCCCTCGGTGTCATACGGATGGACGTGCATGTCCGCGAAGCCGGGCAGCGCGAACTTGCCTCGACCGTCGATCACGAGGGCATGTGCTGGAACGGGCGTGTCGCCGGCGCGACCTATCGCGGCGATGCGGTCGCCGCTCACTATTATCGTGGCGTCGGGGATCGTGCGGTCGGTGTCCATGGGAATCGCCGTCACGTGGGTAATCGCGATGGTTCGCGCCGCGCTCTCGCCGCGAGCGGCCGGACGCGCACAGGCGCACAGGATGGCAACCGTACCGCGGGAGATGGCGCGAATCGTCGGCCCGTTCATTGCCGCCTCGGGGGAGAAGGAGAGACTGGATTGCTCCTTCGATACCGGATGGGTGGCCGCGTGTCACAATCCACGGGTTTCGCGATCGCGTGACGTTTGGCCGCATGCGGGTATCCAATTGACATGAATGCGATCACCATCGACGCCAGGCAGCTCGCAGCGGCCGGGCATGTGACCGCGGGTGACACACCCGAGAGCGACGTCGCGCGCGCGGCCGCCGGCGACGTGCGCGCCTTCGAGCGATTGTACCACCGCCATGTCGACCAGGTGCGCCGGCTGGCCGAGCGCATGGCGGGCGACGAAGCGGACGATGCGACGCAGGACATCTTCATTCGCGCGTGGGCCAAGCTCGGTTCCTACCGCAAGGAATCGTCGTTCGCCACGTGGCTGCATCGGCTGGCGATCAACGTTCTGATCCGTCGGGCCCAACGGCGCCGGCGATTGTGGAATCGCGTTCTGTCCGGTGATCTCACGCGCCATCCCGCTGTCCGCGAGGCCCATGACACGAGGATGGATGTCAGCGCGGCGCTCGCGACGCTTCCGCCCGACGTGCGCGCCGTGGTGGTCCTGCACGATCTCGAGGGCTATTCGCACGTCGAGATCGCGAGCATGCTCGGTATTGGACTGAGCGCGACGCGAATGCGGCTGCACCGCGCGCGTCTCGCGCTTCGTCCGCTGGTCGATGCCTTTGGTGAGAACGATGTCTGATCATCTCGACATTCCCACGCTGATCGCTTACGCCGACGGCGAGCTCGAGCCCACCGAGCGGCAGCGCTGCGATGCCCACGTCGCGGGCTGCCCTCAATGCTCCGCGGCCGTCGACGAGCAACGGCGAGTGCGCGCCGGCATCGGACGCGCAGGTTCCGAACGGGCGGAAGCGAGAGTCGACGATCGGAGCTGGCGAGCGGTCGCGTCCGGGATTCAACAGGTCTCGCGACGGCGAAGGGCGGGGCGGGTTCTTCTCGTCGCCGCGGCCGCCGCGCTGGCGTTCACGATCACACGTGTGCCGGAGCGCGGTCGTGATGAGACGGACAGCTTCACCGCGGCGGATCTGGAGCTCGCGCGCGCCGTGGAAGCGGGCCGTCCGCGCCTGGACTCCGCGTCGAAGGTGGCTGTCGCCAGCCTGTTCACCACCATCGACGCCGCGATTCGCGACGCCGAGCGTGCACTGGCCGCCGATCCGCACAACGCGTTTCTGGCCGACTACCTCGGCGGCCTGCGCCGCCGGCGGGTGGATACGCTGCGCGACGTTCTCGCGATGATTCAGCACCGCGCATGATCGCGCTTCTGCTCTTCTCGCTGTCGGCGATGACCCAGGAGGTGCAGGCGGGTCCGTCCGTGCAGGCCGCGCCGCCGGCGCCGGCGCTCGATACGACGATCGCGGTGGGGGCTTCAACGCGGCTTCGCGTGGAAAGCGCGGCCGGCCGCATCACGATCAAGACGTGGGCGCAGAGCGCGGTGCGGGTGGTGGCCACGCCACGACCGGGCACCACCGTGCACTTCGACGCATCGCCGGCGTTGTTCAATGTCTGGGCGAGCGCCAATGGGAGGATCGACGAAGTCGACTATGTGCTGACGATTCCCCGGGCCATGGACATGACCCTCGGCAGCGGCGACGTGGCGATCGACATCGCCGATGCGCAGGGAAGCATCACCGCGAAGAACTATTCGGGCACCATCAAGGTGACACGAAGTCGCGGAGCGCTGTCGCTCAAGTCGGTGATGGACGAAGTGAGCGTGGACAGCGCGGTCGGCCGCGTCAACGCGCAGTCGGATTACGGCACGGTGCGACTGACCGACGTGACCGGCGACGTCGAGGCTGGCAGCTCGATGAAGCACGTCTACCTCACGCGCGTCGATGCGCGCGTTCTCTCGGCGTCCACCGTTGGCGGCGTGGTCTACTTCAGCGGTACGCTGCGCGACGACGGGCAGTATGCGTTCGTGGCGCATGCCGGTTCGATCATGCTGAGCGTGCGCGAGCCCGTGAACGCGACGCTCTCCGTCTCCACGGTGAGCGGCGCGTTCTCGTCGGAGTTTGCGGGTGCTCGCACCGACGGACCGCGGCGTGGCCGGTTCTCAGTGAAGATCGGCTCGGGAGCGGCGGCGGTGGATCTTCAGAGCTTTTCGGGCGGAATGGTGATCAAGCACTTCGATCCCAACGAAAAGCCCCGCCCTTAAACGCCGGGCACCTCGAGCTCGGCGCGCCGCATGCGGTACGCGTCGGCAGCCTGAACCAACGCGCGCGTCACCGATCGAAGCTGCTCAGCCACATCGTTCATGGCGGCAAGCCTCTCCGCATCGAGCCCACGGGCAGCGAGGTCGAGCTGTGCCGAGCCACCGGCCACGAGGTTCGCGGACATCGTACGCAGCGTTTCGGCGAGCGACGCCATCGCATGGGTAGAGCGTGGCGATGCGTTGAGAAGGCCGATCGGCTTGTAGGGAATCTCTGAGCCGCTCACGAGCCAATCGAGCGCGTTCTTGAGCGTGCCGGGCACGCCATGGGCGTACTCGGGCGAGCAGATGAGCAACGCGTCCGCGGCGCCCACTTGCGCGCGCAGGCGCTGGACGGGTTCGGGCAGCACGGCGCCCTCCACGTCGAGATCCGGATTGAAGTGCGGCAGCTCGCCGAGCCCGTGATGCAGCTCGACCACGATGTTCGGTGGCGCGACCAACGCGGCGGCGCGAAGCACCTCCGTGTTCGTCGAGCGTGCGCGCAGGCTGCCGGAGATGGCGAGCAGCTGGTAGCCGTTGCTCCTCATCGCAATAGTGTAACACGTGCCTGCAAGCGGCTCAGTGAATCACCAGCGAGCTCCCGTCGCCCGCGCTCGACGACCGCAGGAAGCGCAGCACGCGCTCATCCAGATAGTTCGAGATCTGAGGCGGCAGCTTTCGCCGCTGGGAGGGTGTGAGCAGCTCCTTCGCGGATGAGACCAGCGTCAGCAGATAATCCACCGTACGCTCGCGCGCGGTGACGTAGCGACGATAGGCGCTCCCGTGGTCGTATCGCTCCGGCAGCCCCGCGAGCTCGTTCGACACCGGCGTCCAGATGGAGTCCGCGAAGAGCGCGAACCGGTAGCTGAGCATGGCGAGGCTGTCCGCCTGCACGCGCGTGAGACCGAGCGATTCCTGCTGCTGGAGGATCATGTTCATCGGATTCGGGATGATCTGCGTGCCGAGCTGTTTCATGGCCTCGGGCATCTGCCGGTTGCCCGGTTTCGCCCGGCCCAGGTCGAGGCGCTGCGTCAACAGCTGTCGTTCGCGCGTCATGCCGATGTCGAGCGAGAGACCGAAGGACAGGAAGGGCAGCGCGCGCGTCGTCGCCTGCTGCGGGCGCGTCGAGCCGAATCGCTGATTGACGTCGTACCGGAACTGCCGGGTGGCCGGATCGAATCCTCGAACGTAGAGGAGGTTGGCGTCGGGCGGGATGTCCTGCCCCCAGCCGTGAATCTCGTTTCTTCCGTGAATCGCGATGTCCGCGACGGCGAGCGGATTCGACAGCGTGAGCTGGGCGGTGAGCCGTTTGGGCAGACCGATCTTCGCCGGGTTGAACTTGAGAGCCAGCGCGCCGTTCGCGCTCCAGGGAGCCTGGCAGCTTCCGAGCGCCGAGAGTTGCCGCAGCTGATTCTGGAGACAGCGCCGCGTCGCCGCCGACGCGCCGTCGAGCAGCGCGCGCATTGCCGGCACGGTAGCGGGATCGAAGATGAACGCGCGGTCGTTGAGGTATCCGTCGCCGTTCACATCGCCGGCAATCATCGGCGTGTACTGCTCGCCCGACACGACGCGCGCCAGCACCGTGAGGTATGCCACGTCGAAGAGCGGGAAGTTCGACCAGGAAAGCGTGAAGCTGTGGCGGCCCGCCTGTGTGGGGGCCCAGCTCGTCTCGAACGGGTTGCCGACGGTGCTCGTGAAGCCGTTCACGCGCTCGCGCGCGTCGAGCAGCGTGTAGCTGAAGTCCCATCGCAGCCGCGGATTCGCCGTCACCGGTTTGAGGTTCACCGTAAGCTGTCGCGCGCTGACGCGGAGATTGGACTCCTGAAGCGCGACGTGCTGGAATGACGGCGAGCGGCGCGAGCTGGCAATGGCCACGCTCCCGGTGGTGGGAACAATGGCGCCGGCGTCGGCGAAGATCGGGCGATTCGCTTCGTTCGCGAGCGTGAAACGCGCCGTGGGATTGAGATTGGCGTCGACGAACCCGGACTGGCTCATCCCCGACGAGATCACGGTCTGCACGCCGAACACGAAGCGGTTGTCGAGCACGGGCCCCGACCAGTCGGCCGCCCCGCGCAGCGAATACGGCTGACGATACCCGGGCGCGAACACCGAGACGTTCGGCGCCCCGGTGGAGAACACGGATCCGGCCGAGCCGTCGGCGCAGCGCGTGGGGATGCTCGCGGGATCGTTCACGAAATCATCCCACGCGGGGAAGGGAACCGCGCCGCCCACGCAGAGAATGTTCTGGGTGGAGGAGGGGAGGCCCGTCGCGAGCACGGCCGGCGAGATGAGCCGCGCCGATGCGAGATTCTGAAACAGGCCGAAGCCCGCGTGAATGACGGCACGCGGCGGACGCGCGGCGCCCGGCGCGTAGGCAACCTGCGGCGACGATCCGTAGTACCACTGGAGACCGACGCGCGGACTCACATACACCCTGTTCGGCACTTTGTCGTTCCGCAGCCCGAGGCTGTCGTTGAGCGCGGCGTTGAAGGCAGGCGCGGTGGAGAAGCGATTGCCGTCGAGGCGAAGGCCGTACTGCACCTGCAGTCCATCTGACGGTCGCCAGTAGTCGCCGAGCGACGCGCTTGCCGTGATCTGCGCGCCCGACTGCGTGGCCGCGGCGATGGTGCGCGCGAAGCTGCTCGCGCGACCGGCCTCCAGATCGACGAGCGAATTGAAGGAATACGTTCCGAGAAGGCTCGGGCTCGCATCCGACCGGAACCAGTCTCGCGCGATGCTCGTCGCGACGCGCAGGGTGTGACGATTATCCCCGGTATACCAGCTGAGACGATTCGTTGCCTGCAGCGTGCGATTGTTCAGCGACGAGAGCGCGGAGTTGCCGCCGAAGACGAGCGACTTCACCGACGCGCTGCCATCGGGCAAGCTGGAGCTCACGCGCACGCTGCCTTCGGGCATGCGCACGTAGGGCTCCGTCGACGTCCCCGATCCGGCGAAGCCGACGGTCGTCTTGCTGAGAATGCCGAACCAGAAATAGTTCATGTGCACCGCGGCCAGATTCGCGCCCCAGAAGTCCGTCTGTCCGCCGTGCGTTGGCGTGGCGAGCAGCAGTCCGCCGCGGCTCACCGGCTGCGAACGCTGATAGTTGCCGGCCGCGCTGAACACGAATGAGTGTCCCGCGCCCGATGCGCTGGGCATCCAGTCCACGTTCGTCACGAGCTGCGCGGCGTCCTGCGACTGGAGCGACGGCACCGCGGCGACGCTGAGCGGAATCCCCTGTTGGCCAAGAATCCGAAGCAGCCGCGCCGCTGAATCGGGCGCGACGCCCGCCGCGGCCAGCCCCGCCGGGTTGGTGTTGAGGAGCGAGTGCACGTCGTTGAACCGGCGCTGCACGTTGTACGCGCCGTTGTAGAACATCTTGTCCATCGACAGCGGGCCGGCCGCGTTCCCGCCGAAGCGAATGCTCGCGTAGCGCTGCCCCTGCGCCTCGGCGGTGGAATCCGCCCACTCGAGCGCGGGCGCGATGCTGTTGTTCGTGGTGAGGCGGCGCGAGAAGTTCGAGCCCGGAATGGTGGCGATGTTGATCTGGGCGCCGCTGAAGCCGCCGATTGCCGGGTCGAACGAATACGGAACGATGGAGGTCGAGGCGAGAATGTCCGGCGGCAGCGCGCTGATTCCCGATCCGAGACCGTTGAACAGCGTGCTGTTCTGATCGGGCGTGAGGCCGAGCAGCGTGAACATGTCCGCGGCTCCATCGAAGCCCGGTACCAACTGGATCCCCGCGACGCCCGCCGCCATCGCCGCCAGGTTGCCCGCCTGATCGGGCGTGACGGTGTTATTCGTCAACGGTCGCTCGCCGCCGCCCACGTCGGGATTCGAGTTGCGATTGGGCAGCGCGCGGTCGCGCTGCGCGGTGACGTTGACGGCGTCGAGGGCCGCGATCGTCGAGCTGAGTCGCGTGTTGCCCAGCAACACCTCCTCGTCGCCGATGCGCTTCACCTCGAAGCGGCGCGGCGCGTACCCCAGCTTGCGGAAGTCGAGCCAGTAGTCGCCCTCACCGTTGATGAAGGCAATCATGTATCTGCCGCTCTTGTCGGTCTGCGCGGTCTTGGTGACGCCGCCGGCGTAGGACGTCGCGCGAACCTCGACGCCGCTCACCGGAAGCGAGTCCGGACCCGTCACGGTGCCTCGGATGACGTCCGTCTGCTGCGCGGACGCCACCCCGGTGAGGCACGCCATCAGCGCGATGGTCGTGCCGATGATGAGCGCTTTCATTTGCCGGCCGGAAGCTTCGTCTTCTCGAGGTAGAAGCCCGTGGTCTTGTCGCCGCTGAGGAGGAACACGACGCCTTTTCCGAACCCGACGATCGAGTGTCCGAGCGGTACGCGCACGCGGTGGAAGTTGCCTTTGGCGTTCACCACGTCATACACGAGCTCACCGGCCTTCGACTGCGCCGACGTCGTCGGCAGGATCCACAGGTTGCCATCGAGGTCCGCGCGCAACGCGTCGCGGCGAATGGGCGGGTAGAAGTCGAACACGTCCTTGAGATCGGGCGCGATGTACTCCATTGGAATTCGCGGCCCCTGCGCCGGCTCGGAGCTCGGCACGCGCCGCCCCGGACCCTGCGGAGCGTCGGGCGTCGGCGCCCGCGTCCGCATTCCCGCGCTGTGCTGCTGGCGCACGGAGTCGATCAGACGTTGCTTCTCCTCGTCGCTGATGCGCTTCCAGTCGAACGGCATCTTCGGCGAGGAACGCATCGATCCATCGGGCGCGATCCAGTCGACGTGATAGTCGTGTCCGCGGACGATGGCGATGGAGCCGTCGGACAACACCGCCCAGTCGTCCGTGAGCTGAACGGGCTCGACGAAGTAGCGCACCGGCCCGTCGCCCACCCGGCCGAGAAGCTTCATGGTTCCGGAGCTCTTGAGTCGGGCGACGGTATCGATCTGGCGGGTGTCGAGATTGGCGCGCAGGAGCACCGACGAGTCGGGGATCCTGGCGCGCTCCAGACCCAGCATGGGGTCCTCGCGGCGATTCGTTGAGTACAGCACACGGCCCTTGTCGTCCGCCGTGCCATTTCCAAGCGCGAGCGCTGTGAGCATGTAGTCGTCGATGGAAGCGAGCGCGCGCGCCACGCGGCCGGAGCCGTTCAGCACGAGCACCGTCTGCGCCTGATAGCTCCCCATGATCGACGAGTCGCCCACGAACTTGGTGAGCGAGACGGCGCGCGGGCCGTAGCTATTCGATGTTCCCGCGATGGAATCCAGCGTGATCTCCTTCAGCGCCAGCGTCGAATCGAACAGACGCATCTGCCGATGGCCGGCGTCGTTCACGAGGATGTTGCCGTCGGAGAGAACGCGGACGCCCAGCACGCCGCCGAGGGTCATCGCGGTCTTCGTCGCGGGAACCGGCAGGTCGACGATGGGAACGCCCTGTTGCGCGGGCGGAAGCGCGGCCACGCGCGCCGTCGGCGCGCTGGCGCATGAGAACATCAACGGCGGAATGCGCGTCAGCGCGGCGAGCCCGGTCGCCGGCGGCAGCGGCGTGTCGCCGCGCTCCTTGATGATCACTTCGGCCGATGCGTAGCCCGTGCTGGCGCCCAGCACGAGGCCCGCGGTGAGGACAAGCACGGCGCCGGCGGCCATGCCGACGATGGCGCCGGTGCCCAGCGCGCGACGCCGGTGAATGCGCAACGCCGTGCGCCAGGCATCGATGTGCCCGAAGGTCAGCTCCGGCGCCGCCGCGGCATCGCTGGCCGCCAGCGCGCGAAATCTCGCGTCCAACCGATTGTCGTCGTGCATCGTCATTCCTCCCCGAGAAGCTGGCGCAGCTGCGCCTTGCCGCGTTCGTAGTGCACACGCGCCGATCCCAGCGAGATGCCGAGCACCTCGGCCGCCGCGGCGATCGTCAAATGCTGATAGAACACCAGGTGCAACACTTCACGCTGCCGCGCCGACAGCTGTTCCAGCGCGCCGAGCAGCCGGCGCGACGTCTCATCGCGCACGATGGGCTCGAGACCGTTGCTCGAGTCGGACGGCTGCTCCAGCGCGGACAAGCCGAGCGTGAGCGCGGCACGAATGGCGCGACGCCGGCGCTCTTCCATTGCCGTGCGGCGAATGACACCGAACAGAAAGGCGCGAAACTCGGACGTTCCGCGGTAGCGCGCGCGCCCGTCGAGCACCTTCAAATACGCGGTCTGCAAGACATCCTCCGCGGTTGCCCGGTCCCACCGGCAGCACGCGAGCGCCCACCCAAAGGCGGCTCGGTTGTGCTGGAGCAATTCTTCATCGAGATCAGCCACGCCGGCGCGCTGTAGGTTTGATGCGAAGTGTGTCGCGACGGCGGCTTCCATATGACAGGCGGGTGCTTTGTTACGCGGTTGCCCTGATCATCAGCGCGCGCGGATCACTTGGGGACTGGCAACCGAGTCTTCTCGAGGTAGAACCCGTTCGTCTTGTCGCCGGACTGGAGATACACCACGCCACCCTTGCCGAAGCCGGCGATGGACCGGCCCAGCGGCACGCGCACGCGATGGAAGTCTCCCTTCACATTGACGACGTCGTACACGAGCTCTCCCTGCTTGGACTGCGCCGACGACGAGGGCAGGATCCACACGTTTCCATCCAGATCCGCGCTCACCGCGCCGCGGCGGATGGCCGGCGAGAAGTCGAACATCTCGCTCAGCTTGGGCGCGACATATTCCACCGCAACCGGTGGTCCCTGGATTATCTCGCCAGGGGCGGTGAAGCCGCGTCCTGTGCGGACTTCCCCGCCGTCCGGCGGCGGAGCCGCGCGCCGCCGGCCGAGCGCGAGCGCCATCTCCGGACTCGTCGCCTCACGCGTCGAGTCGATCAGCTTCTGCTTGTCTTCGTCGGTGAGCCGCTTCCAATCGAACGGCATCTTCGGCGCGGCGCGCGTCGAGCCGTCCGGCATGATCCAATCGATGTGATAGTCATGTCCACGCACGACGGCGATCGCGCCGTCGGAAGTGATCGCCCATTCATCGATGAGCGGCAGCGGATCGTGCGTGAAGCGGGTCGGTCCGCCGCCATTCTTGATCATCATCGTTGACGGGAACGTCTTGAGACGGGCCAGCGTATCCGCGCGGCGCGAATCCGCGTCGACGCGGATGATCACCGTCGAATCGGGGTTCGAGTAGAACGTCTCGATCCCTCCGGGCATGCCCATCGAGAAATCCTTGATGTTCGCGGTGAAGAGCATCCGGCCCTGGGGGTCGACCGCGGCGTGATCGTTCTGAAAGCGCTGCATCAGCTTGGGATGCGACGGCGCCATCGCTCTCACGACCTGCCCCGATGGCCCCATGACGAGGAGGGAGCCCGACTGCATGTCCGAGATAAGCGACGAATCCCCGAGGTACGGCACGAGCGGCAGAGGACGCGGGCCATAGCTCGTCGCCGATCCCGGAATCGAGTCGCGCACGATGCTCTGGAGCGTCAGCGTCGAGTCGAAGAGCCGCATCTGATGACGCGCGGCGTCATTGACGAGGACGGAGCCGTTCGAGAACTGCCGCATTCCGAGCACTCCGCCCAGCGTCATCGCGGTCTTGACCGCCGCGGGAGGGAGGTCAATGACGGGAATGCCCTGCTGCTTCGGCGGCGGCAACTGCGCGGCGCGCGGAGCCGGAGGCTCGCTGCAGGAGATCATCAACGGCGGAATGCGCAGCGCGAGGAGCCCGGCGGTCGGCGGCAGCGGCGAGTCGCCTCGACTGCGCACGATGTTCTCCGCCGACGCGTAGCCGGTGCCCGCGCCGAGCACGAGACCGATCGTCAACATGATGACCGCGGCCGCCGCCATGCCGGCCACGGTGGCGAAGCGCATGCGTCGCGGCTCGTCGGCCGGGCCGAACATCCGCTCGCTGCGGAGCTCGCGCAGAATCTCGCGCTCGAGGGCCGAGCGGAATTCGGGAGTGGGCTGGTGATTCATGTCGTCGTTCATGCCAGACCTCGGAGCGACTTGAAAGTGGATTCGAGCTCGCGGCGGAGACGTTCGCGCGCGCGCCTGAGACGTCCTTCGATCGCGCGCTCCGAGGTGCCATACGCCTCGGCCAGCTGCGCGGTCTTGAAGCGGTCGTAGTGGAAGGATTCGAGCAGCTCCGCATCGCGGGCGGGCATGCGCGCGAGCGCGGCGTTGACGAGCGACGCAATCTCCGCGGAATCACTCATCGTCTGCGCGTCGACCGATGCGAGCAGGTCGGCGCTCGACAGCTCCACGGGAATGCCCTCCCGCCGTCGATGATGGTTCAGAATGAGGTTGCGTGCGACCGTCGTGAGCCATGCGATCGGGTTGTCCGGAACACCTTTCACGCGCCACTCGCGAACCGCACGCAGCCAGGTTTCCTGCGTCACATCCTCGGCCAGCTCGCGCTTGCCGCCGCAACGACGGGACGCATAGGCGTACAGCGCGTCGATCGTGTCGCGGTAGAGCTCGCGGAGCTGATCCTCGGAGATGAAATCAGGCATGCTGGCGCGCGGGCGCGGTGGGGGGTTTTGTATACGACACCGATCGGGCGAAAAACCCACGCGGAGTGTACATTCGCCCAGAGAAACCCAGCCGAGGAAGCACGAAAATGAGAGCCTGTGTGACCGCGATCCTGACGCTGCTGCTCGTGTCCCCCGACGCCCGGGCACAGGTGAACGCGGGGACGATCGCGCCCGACGAAGCCCAGCCCTTCACCATGACCAAGGTGGCCGAGTTCAACCTTCCCTGGCGCATCGCGTTCCTTCCCGACGGACGCATGCTCATCACCGAGAAGGTGGGACCGGTGTGGCTCGTCACGCAGCAGGGCACGAAGATGCCCGTGTTGAACGTGCCGAAAGCGCTGTCACAAGGGCAGGGTGGAATGCTGGGGATCTACCTGTCGCCGAATTACGCCAGCGATCACAACGTCTATCTGACGTACTCCGAGCCGGGCGACAGCGCTGCGGCCGGATCGAGTCTCGCGCTGGCGCGCGCCAAGCTCGCCATCGGCGACACCTCGGCAAGCCTCGACGGTCTTCAGGTGATCTGGCGCGATGGTGCGCGCGGTCGCGGCGGACAGTTCGGCGCCGCGGTCGCGTTCTCACCCGACAAGAAGTTCCTCTTTCTCACCGTCGGCGACCGGCAGCGCATGACGCCCGCGCAGGATCCCAATTCGCCGCTGGGCAAGATTCTGCGACTGACCCTCGACGGCAAACCGGCGCCGGGAAATCCGCAGGCCGGCAAGACCGGCGCGCCGACCCTCGACATCATCAATCCACCGCGCAACACCGAGATCGCGAAGACCGCGGCCACCGTCTACACCTACACGTTTCCCGGCCCCAACCTCACGCCCTCGGAGACGTGGACGATGGGGCATCGCACGCCGTACGGTCTCGCGTTCTCACCCGACGGCCGTCTGTGGGAGCTGGAGCATGGTCCGCGCGGAGGCGATGAGCTCAATCTCATCGAGCCCGGCAAGAACTACGGCTGGCCGCTCGTCTCGTACGCGGTGAACTACGATGGCGTCGCGATTCCGAGCCCCGACACACGCCCCGACCTGGCCAAGCCGGTGATCTATTGGACGCCAGTGATCGCGCCCGGGAATCTCGTGTTCTACAACGGCTCGATGTTTCCCAACTGGAAAGGCTCCGCGCTCATCGGCGGACTGATGACGAAAACGCTCAGCCGCATCACGTTCGATGGAAAGGGCGGCGCCACGCCGGCCGAGCGCTGGGACATGGGGCAGCAGATTCGAGACGTCGCGGTTGCGCCGGATGGAGCGGTGTGGGTTATCGTCAACGCGCGCGCGGGCGGACTCTATCGGCTCACGCCCAAATGATCTGCATCGGTTCAGTGCGTGGTTGATGGCAGACTGTCGATGACGCTGCGCGCGGCCGCGGTGCTGTGCATCGCCGCCGCGAGCAGCTCGAGCGCGCAACAGCCGACGGCCGCGCCAGGCACCGTCCCCGGCATCGTCTTTTCAGTCGACACGAGTGTCCTCGCGGCGGATGCGCGTGGCGACACGGCCGTCATTCGCCTGTGGAGCGCGTTCGCGTCGTACAACGCGCGCGTCACGTTCGCGAGTGGGCGCGGGCGCATGGACATCCTGTCGCAGCGACCCAATCCGGCGTTGATCGTCGACAAGGAGATCTCGACCGCACCACTGGCCAGGCCGGGCGAATACTATCTGTTCGACAGCACCGGCTTCGTGCTCGTGCATCCGGCGACGAAGACGTTCACCCGGTTCACGATTGCCGACGACGCGTTTCGTCATGAGATCTGGCGCGATGGATGGCCGCGCGGCTTTCGTACGCTCTCGGCGCAGATCAGTCCTGCCGCGAGCGCTGCCGCCAGCGCTCCCACCACGACGCGGATCTATTGGCACGCGAACGCCGGCGGCGGCGTGATCGCGTACGGACGACTCTCGATCCACGGCGCGCCGGCGGGAGAGCTCAACGTCGCCCGGTGGTTCGGTGCGGCTCGTTCTCTCGCGCGACTCGTCGACTCGACGCGGCGTTTGCCGACCGGCGAGCTGACGGTGACGGCCGCCATTCCGCGAACGACCGAAGCTATCGGGCCGCCGACCTACCTGCTCAAGCAGCGATTGACGAATCTCGAAATCGTCGCCGTCGACACCGCAGGGCTGAGAATCCCCAACGGATTCGGGCGGCGGTAACACCGCCCGCCGCCCCCCGCTACTGCGACTGCAACGCGTTCGCTGGATTGAGACGAGCCGCGCGACTCGCGGGAATCACAGTCGCCAGGAACGTGATCGCGGTGATCAGCAGCGTCGCGATGGTCAGAATCACCGGATCCGACGCCTTGATCGCGTACACGCGGTTGGAGATGAGTTGACCGGAGAGATAGGCCAGGCCCACGCCCAGCGCGGCGCCCACGAGCGCGAGCGTCACGCCCTGCCGCATGACGAGGAGGAACACCGAGCTTGGCGACGCGCCGAGGGCGAGGCGCGTTGCCATCTCGTCGCGCCGCAGTGAGCCGGCGTACGACACCACGCCGTAGATCCCAACCGCCGCGAGCACCAGCGCCATGCCGCCGAAGATGAGCATCAGCGTCATGCCGAGCTCCTGTCGCCTGAGGGTGGCGCCCACGACATCGGAGGCGAGCTCGAAATCGAGCGCCATGGTCGGGTTGAGGCGCCGCACCTCCGCGCGAATGGCCTGCTGCACGGACGCAATGTCCGACGCCCGCGCCACCGACACCACGCCGGTGGCGCGCTGAATCGGAATCTGCGTCAGCGACGCATAGAACGCGGGCTCCGCCGGATCGGCGAGTGACTTCTGCCTGACGTCGCCGATGACGCCAATGATGGTCACCTCGTTCTGCGGATTGGGCGCGGGATAGCCGGCGGAAAACTGCACGCCGATCGGGTCGCGGCCCTTGAGGTAGCGGTCGACGAACACCTTGTTGACGATCGCGACCCGCAGCGTGTTCGGCAGATCCCCGGCTCCGAAATCGCGGCCCTTGATGATCGGGGTGCCCATCGCGGCGAAGAGGCCCGGACTTGCGATGCGCTGGCGGGTTGGCCGCGTCGAACGGCTCGCCGTGGAATTGCGCGAGCAGCGAGCCCTCGAGCCGGCCGCGCATGGGGAACGCCGAGACGACGCCGGCGTTGGTGACGCCGCGGATGTTGCGAATGGAATTCATGAGCTCGACGTAGGCCTGGCGCACCGATTCGGGCGTCCGATACTGCGGACCGAGGAACGCCACCTCGAAGAGCAGGCGATTGTCGGCCACGAATCCGGCGTCGGTGTTGCGGAGATTCGAGAAGCCGCGCACGAGCCAGCCGGCGCCGGCCACCAGCCAGATTGCCAGCGCCACTTCCGCGACGGTCATGGCCATGAGCCAGCGCGCCGTCCCCCGGCCGGCGCTCGCCGAGCGGGAGCTGTCGTTCATGAGCGTTTTCATATCGCTGCGCTTGAGCCGCACGGCCGGCGCCAGCCCGATGATCGCGCCGGTCACCAGGAGCACCACCAGCGCGAAGAGCAGGACGCGTCCGTCGAACGGGACGGCGTCGAGACGCGGTAGCTTGGCAGCACCGATGGCGAGTAGCGCGCGGAGTCCCAGCGCGCCGACGGCCACGCCCAGGACCGTCCCGGCGGCCGCGATCACCACGGACTCGGTGAGGAGCTGGCGCACGAGACGCCCCCATCCGGCTCCCAGCGCCGCGCGCACGGCCATTTCACGAGCCCGTGCCGCGCCGCGCGCCAGCAGCAGGTTGGCCACGTTCACGCAGGCGAGCAGCAGCAGGAGACCCGTCGCCGACATGACGATGATCAGGATCGGTCCCAGGTCGCCGACGATCGAGTCCACGAGCGGCTTGGTGACATAGATGCGGTTGCGGTCCGCATTCGGGAAATCGGTTGCCAGGCCGTTCATGACCGTCGTCATCTCGCTCTTGGCCCGCTCGAACGACGCGCCGTGCCTGAGGCGAATGAAGCCTTCCTGCCCGTGGTTGACGTCGTTGGACGGGGTGCGTTGGGCGAACCACAGGTCGGCGCCGTGCGGCATGTCGAAGTCGCGCGGCGCGACCCCCGAGATGGTCGTGTTGAATTCGGCGAAGTGGATCGGCTTGCCGACGACCGCCGGATCGCTGTTGTACATCTGCTTCCACAGACGCGTCGAGATCACCACCGCGGGCAGCGGACCTTGCTGCGGCGGCCCATTCGGCTGCGGCTGGAACGGGGTGAAGTCCTCGTGCTTGAAGCCGCCCATGGTCATGGGGAGGCCGAACAGCTCGAAGAAGCCTTCGCTGACGGCGAACACCTGTACGTGCGACGGCGTGCCGTCGGCCGCGAGGAGCGTGAGGTCGCCCGCCTGGACGCCCGCCGCGCGCTCGATGGCGAGCTTCGGATCATTGAGTCGGAAGATCTCGCCGCCCGAGAGCAGTCCGGTGGTGACCCGGCCGTCCGTGAGGGCCGTGCGGAGGCTGTAGAGATCGTCCGGGTTGGGATACGGGAGAGGCTTGAGCAGGACCGCGCTCAGCGCGGTGAAAATCGCCGTGGTGGCGCCAATGCCGAGGGCGAGGGTGGCGATGGCGGTGAAGGCGAAGCCCGGCGAACGACGGAAGGCGCGGAGGGCAACGCGGACGTCCTGCAGGATGGTTTCCATGGCATCGTTCTCCGTGGTGCGGCTTCCGTTATCGTTGTGCCCAACCCGGTCTGGCTCCGTACGAAGCGCGGCCGCCGGAGTGTCAGTCGCTCATGGTCCGTGGAAGCTCTACGACGAACACCTTTCCGCGCGGGGTGCCGTCTTCGATCCGGATGGTCCCACCCTGCGCCGCGACCGCGAGGCGACAGAAGGCGAGCCCCAGACCGGACGATTCTTCGCCGGCCGTACCGAACGGCCGTTCCGGCTGATACGGCTCGAAGATGCGCGCGAGCTGCTCCGCCGGAATCGCGGGTCCTTCATCGGTGACGGCGAAGGACACTCTGTCGCGGGCGGCCGCGACGATGATTCGCACCCGCCCGTCAGTGGGCGTGACCTTGATGGCGCGACTCGCGAGATTCTCGATGACGCGCCTCGTGAGCTCGGCGTCGCAGCTGCACGTGCAATCGCCGCGCGTGGCGACGGCAATGTCGCAGGCGGGCTGCACCGCCCGGATGGCGGACACGACGCCGTGGGCCAGCATCGCCACATCCGTGACCGACCGCCGGATCGGCAAGCGCTGCGCCTCGAGGCGGCTGACGTCGAGCAGGGCATTGGTCATGCGGCGCAGGCTGCGCACGCCGCGGATCGCTGCCTCCACGTCCCGCGCGCTTTCACCCACCGAATTCCCGCGCAACACCTCGAGATGCGAGATGAGCACCTGCATCGGCGAGCGCATGTCGTCAACGACCATCTGCACGGCGTCGACATCGAGTCCCACGCGCCGAGGGCGAAGCGCGACCAATGCGTCGACCACCAGCGCGAGGCCGATCGAAAGCATCACGAAGACGAATCCGCCGAGCGCCGAGCCGGCGCCGGGTCGAGGCGTCAGCCACGCGAGCGCGGTGCCGATGGTGAGCACGATCGCTCCGAGGGTGCAGAGCGCCGCCGTCACGAAGCCGCCGCGCGCTCCGAGGAGCAGCCCGGCCATGATGATGAAGAGGAGATAGAACACGCCGACCGGTGCGTGAATGCCGCCCGTGATCCACGCGCGCTGCGTGACGATGAGCGTGAGTCCGATCACGAGCATCCAGCTCGCCAGCACCGGACGACCAGCACGACTGATCGCGTGGAGCACCGCGATGAGCGCGCCGACGGCGCCAATCGTGGTGGCGCGCCTTGCCGCGGTAGCCGGCTCAACGAGCACCGCGATCGCGAGCACCACGGTGACAACCGCGAAGAATGGCCAGGAAAGCATCCAGAGCGACCGCGCCCGCTCGCGGAGATCGGGGCGGGCGTGGGCTGGCGGCGCGAACCATTGAACGATCGACTGCGTTCTCAACCCATCCTCCAAGACGTCGGTGATCGTGAAGCGCGTGCGGGGAGCGAATTCTGCTTGATTGCGACTGCGGCTTCAATCCTGGTCGTCAGTTCATTTCTCTGGTGCTTTCTCTCGCGCGCTGTGCGCCCTCGGTCGAGGAACGTGCAATGAATTGCAGAAATTCCGCCGGTGCCTCGTCGACGAGAACGAACGCCACAATGACGCCCTGCCTCAAATCGCGGCGCGGTCGAGGTGAACCTGCCGCTGGTAGAGGAAGAGCGGCAAACCGAACGAGACGCCCACCAGGCAGGTCGCGGCGATGGGCAGCCACCGCCGGCGCAACCCGAGACGGCGGCCCTCGAGCTCCACGAAGAGGATGAGCGCGAACGCCGACAACACGACGTCGAGGCCGAAGAAGCTGCTCACGCCATTCGCGAACAGATCCGTGAGAAACTGTCGCGGGGCAAAGCCATGCGTGGCGAGCCAGGGCCAGAACGCGGCGTTGGGAAGCGTGAGCCCGACGACGCAGAGGCCGAGGAAGAGATACCGTGCACGCATTGGTTGCCTCCGGAGGCGCATGTTGGCGCGTTCAATCTACGTGTGGCCGGGCATCTCGGAGATCGACGGTGCGCGCTCTTGAATCCCCGCCCAGCGACCGTCATACTTTACCCTGCAAAGAGCTTGACGCTAGGGCGCAGTGCAGGCACCAGAAACGCGCGGCGTCCGGATCGGAGGCGATGATGCGGAATTTGCTGCGACGGGTGCGGGGAGCCATCGGCATGGGGCTCATCTGGGGAGCGGCGCTCGGCTTCGCGGGCGGCGTGCCGCACTGGGTATTCGGAGTCAACACCGACGTCCCCATCTCGGTGCTCTTCGGTGCATTCGGCTTCGTCGCCGGGGTCACCTTCTCCGGGATCCTCGCGTTGACCGAAGGCCGTCGCCGGTTTGACGAGATGTCGCTCCCGCGCTTCGCGGGGTGGGGGGCGGTGGGCGGCCTGCTCCTGTCGGCCCTCTGGGCCAAGGCCGCGTCGCTCAACTGGGGAGACGTGCTGGCGATCGTCCCGACCTTCGCCGCGGCATCCGCGCTCTGCGCGTCGGGTACGCTCGCCCTCGCCAGACGAGCGGCGAGGCATGAGTTGCCGGAGGTGAAGGCCGACGAACATCGACGGCTCGAGTGAAGCCGCGGGCATCGACACGGATCGTGGCGCCGGCGCCAACGAAGCGCCGGCGCCGGCGGTGATCAAGAAAATTCGCGACGTTTGATCGTTCGATTTTCCTCGAGCGGCGTCTACTTCCGCTCGAGCGGGATGCGCTGCGGGCCCTGCTCCAGAATCGCGCCCGTCACTTTGCCTTGAGCATCGAGCTGAAACTCGAAGATCGGGCCGCGCGGGTCTTGGAAGCGCGTCTCGGAGCGCGCGAGGAGCGCGACCTCCGGATTGTTTCCCGGCTTCACGAACAGCGAGGTCCCGTCGCGGCGGAACGTGGCGACGAATCCGGACGCTGCCTTGTACTCGCCGATGTAGCGGTCGAGGATGGCCGCCGCCAGTGCAATTCCCGGCGGCATTGGCGGAGGCGCCTGCCCGCGCTGAGGCGCCGGTGCGGGAGGGAGTGCATCGACAAACGCCGCCATGCGCTTTCGCGTTGCTTCGTCCGGCAGCCGGCCAATGCCGCCGCCGATGTTGTCGATCATGTGCGCCACCTTGGTCGTCCCCGTGCGGACCACCGTGACGGCCGGGTGGCTCAGCACGTACTTCGTGAAGAACTGCGACCACGTCTTCGCGTCGAACTCGGCGGCCCACTCCGGGACGGGCGTGTTGGCGGCGCGCGTGAAGAGACTCGTGCCACCGGTGCAACTCAAACCCGATGCGTTGTTGAACGGGAAGAACACCATCACGCCGATCTTTCGCTCCCGGGCCAGCGGCAGGATCTTGTCTTCCACGAAGCGATTGCTCACGTCGTAGTCGACGCCGATGAAATCGATCGGCTCGTTGCGCATGATCGTTTCGAGCTGCGCGGACTGAGACTTCACCACAATCGTCTGCACACCGACGTACCTCACGCGCCCCGCCTTTTTTTCCTCCATGAGGGCGCCGAAGGTCGCCGAATCAGCCACGACCGGAAGCATGACCAGGTCGATCTTCGGCAGGTTGAGCCTCGTTCGCAACGAGTCGATGTACGGTTTCACCAGGTCGACCTGCGCCGCTGCATTGCCGGGGGTTCCCCGCGTCGACCAGAAGAGCTTCTTCTGAATCCCGAGCTCGTTGGCCGCCGTGATGTGGAACTGCTCCGCCGTCGGATTGACATGCATCGCGTCGAGGACTCTGCCGCCGTTGTCGGCAAACGTCTTCAGGACTTCCGTGAGCACGGCGTGATCCGAGCACCCCACATGATTCGAGAAGGAGAGTCCGAGCGCCGGGATCATCTCACCGGACGACGGAATGGCGCGCTGAATGAGCTTTCCGCCCTGCTGCTCGAGTGCGCGGAGCAGCGCGGGAGTGAGCGCCATCGTAGCGCCGGCGCCGAGGGAGATTCCGAGAAAATCGCGACGGGTGACCATGATGAGTTTCGGGTGAGGTGGACGTGGGGTTGGGGCGGGCGCGTACAGTCTGGACGGCGGCCGAAGTCGACGCAACGAAAGTGCGTCAACGTTGCGTTCATGTTCGGTCAAGAAGCGCCGAGACCTGTTTGCCCTCGAGATGCGCTGCCATATCGTCATGCGGCCGGGTGACGGCGTCGCGTATAACTTCGATCACCTCGCGTCCGTGAATCCTCCCTCTCTCCGAGCGCGCTGTGACTGAGAGCTCAGCACCCAACGACAGCCCGGCATTGCCGTTCGTGGGGCGCGGGTGGGCGCTCTTCGGCGGGTGGGTGCTCGTGTGGAATGCGTTGGTGCCGGTCCGGCTCATCAGCATCCTGGAGATGGCGCGCAGCCCAGCGGGCATCGGACCGGCGATCAACATGCTGATCGTCGACCAGACGTCGTGGGCCGTCGCGACGTACTTCATGTTCCGTATCGCGCTGCTCGCGCGTCACCGCCGGATGCGAGAGGTGCTGACGGTGCTTGCGCTGCTGATCGTGCCCGTCATGGTGTTCAGGCAGTGGGGCACGGGCGAGCTCACCACCGCGCTCGGCTGGCCGTCGCGGTCGAATCTGCGGGGACTCTGGTTCTCCGTTCCGTTGCATCTGTTCGTGCTCACGGCCGCGGCGGCGCTGGGGCTTCTCGTGGTGTACATGGAGCGCGCGCGGGATCACGCCGTCCTTCAGGCGACCTTGCGCGCCGAGCTGGCGTCCGCGCGGCTGCAGACGCTTCGGCTCCAGCTCAATCCGCACTTCCTGTTCAACGCGCTGAACTCGATCGCGAGCCTCGTCCCGTCCGACGCGGCGAAGGCCGACACCGCGATCGCGGCGCTCTCGTCCTTCCTTCGCGCGTCGCTCGCGGTCACGCGCGGTGACGAGACATCGCTGGAGGACGAGCTCCGGCTCGTCGACGCATACCTCGAGATCGAGCTGCTGCGCTTCGACTGGCTGACGGTGGATCTCGACGTGCCGGACGCGCTGCGCTCGGCGCGAGTCCCCGCGTTCGTGCTGCAGCTCCTGGTGGAGAATGCCATTCGCCACGGGCTGGCGCCGCGCCGCACTCCTGGGCGCGTACTCATCGCCGCGCGGCGCGACGGTGACCAACTGGAGCTCTCCGTGACCGACGACGGGGTAGGGCTCGGCGCGCCCTCCGGTGATTCGTCGCTCGGGATCGGTTCGCAGAACGTGCGAGCGCGGCTCGCGCAACTGCACGGCACTCAGGGCGTGCTCACGCTTCAGCCGGCGGTCCCACAGGGAACAGTCGCGACGATACGCATTCCATACCGCGTCTTCTTCTCCGAGCCAACGCGGGTCGCTGCCGACTCATGACAGGACTGCGTGTGCTGATCGTGGACGACGAGCCGCTCGCGAGACAGCGGCTGCTGCACCTCCTCGCCGAGATCCCGGGCACGGAGGTGGTCGGCGAATATGGCGACGGCGCCGACGCGGCCAGGGCGATCGTCGATCTCGCGCCCGACGTCGTGCTGCTCGACGTGCAGATGCGGGAGATGGGCGGCTTCGCGCTCGTCGACGCGATTGGGACGGATCGCATGCCGCCGGTGGTCTTCGTCACCGCGCACGACGAGTTTGCGATTCGCGCCTTCGACGTGAACGCCGTGGACTACCTGCTGAAGCCCGTGCAGACGCCCCAGCTCGCGCGCGCGCTGCAACGCGCCGCGGAGCGTCGGCGGGCAACCAACCCAGCGCTGCGCGGAAATCTGCGCGCGCTGCTCGACACGTTGAAGACGCTCCTCGGCGAAACACCGGCAGCGCCGCCGCCGGCGACGCCGGAGGCGGACAGCATCACGTTCTCCGACGTCGTGGTGAACCTGCGCGCGCACACCGTGCATCGCGGCGGCGTCGCGATCCAGCTGAGTCCCCGCGGTTACGAGCTGCTCGTGACGCTGGTGACGAGGCCCAACGAAGTCATCAGCCGCGCGCAGTTGCTGCGCGAGATCTGGGGATACTCCTCCGACGTGATGTCACGCACGGTCGACATGCACATCATGGAGCTCCGTCGGAAGCTCGAGGTGGATCCCGCGAACCCGCGGCACTTTCACACGGTGCGGAAAACGGGATATCGATTCACGCTTCGCCGCGAGGATATCTGAATCATTCGGCTCGCAGTGCTTCCGTCGGCTGCACGCGGAGTGCACGGAGCGTGGGCACCACGCAGGCGAGTGCGCACACGCCGAGCATCAGAACCGCGTAGCAGCTCAGGAGCGCGATATCGCCGAGCGTCAGGCCCCGCGGCGTGGCTGTGCGAAACTGCTCCGTGTGCTGAACCGCGATTGCCGCCACGGAAATGACGATGACGCCGCCCACCACGCCAAGGGTGACCTGAGTCAACGGGCGCCTGAAGATGGAGGTGATCACCCGCCGCGCGCTCGCACCGAGCGCGACCCGCACGCCGATCTCCCGCGTTCGGCGCGCGACGATGTACGCCAGCACCGCGTAGATGCCCGCCAGCGAGAGCAGCAGAGCCACACCGGTGAGGCCGATGATGATCGATTGCCACAGGCCGAGGAGCCAGAGCAGCGAGGTCGTCACCTTGTCGAGGCGCGTTACGCTCTCGACTCGAATCGCGGGATCGATCGCCATCGCCAGCTGGCGTACGCGCGGCGTGATCGAGAGTGGATCGCCGCGGCCGTGAACGATCATGTTCACGCCACCCTGACTTCCCGGAACAGACGGCAGATACACGCCGGGCCACCGCTGCGGCATGGCGGCGCTCGCCATGCCAAGCTCCTTCACCACCCCAACGATCTCGTACTGGGGCAGCTGCACCGCGGCCGAATCGAGCATTGCGCGCGTGCCGATGCGCACGCGATGCCCGATCGGGCTCTGTCCGGACATCACGAGCTCCACGAACGCCTGATCGACGATCAACACGTGCGCGTCTGGAGAGAGATCAGCGTTCGTGAATGGGCGTCCACGAACCACCGGCGCTTGCACCACGTCGAAATACGACGGATGGATCGACGCGGTGGCCACCGCGGAGCGCGGCTTCCCTGGCATCGACACCAATTCGACGCGCTGAAAGTCGTGATCCTCTCCCGGCAACTTGTCGATGAACGTCACGCCCGCGACGCCTGGCTCGGCACTCAGCCGTACGCGCAACGCCTCGAGCGACGTCGTGATGCGCGCGAGCCCGGCGCTGTCGACGCCGAGGGTGACGCCAAGATATTCCTGCGTTGGAAAGCCCGCGTCGTAGGACTCGACACGTTTGGTTTCGCTGCGTACGAGCATGACGACCGCCGGCAACGCGACCGTCAGCGCCACCTGCGTGACGATGATCGCTGTCCACACGCCGCCAAAGCTCACGCCACCGCCGCCCGCGGTTCCCGCGCGAAGGCGCGTGCCGAGTCCGCGGGTGATCTTCCGTGCCGGCATCACTCCCATCACGATCGCGCCCAACACCGCCAGCGCGAGCGCCGAGATGATGGTCGTGGGCGACAGGTTGAAGTTGAGCCAGAAGGGAACCAGGCTCGGGCCGAGAGCCATCTCGAGGTATGGCTGCCCGAGGTGCGTCAGCGCGAGCTGCGCTCCCGCCAACCCGACCGCCGCCGCAACGCCCGCGAGCACGAGCGCTTCGGCGAAGAGCTGAGCCACGATGCGTCGACGGCTCGCGCCCAGCGCGCTGCGAACGAGAAGCTCCGTCTCACGCGCCGCCGCGCGCGCGAAGAGGAGCAGTGCCACGGTGCTGCATACCACCATCACGAGCGCGATGACGAAGAAGTACGTCAGCGCCTTCATCGCGGTGATCTCGCCGGTGTCCACAAACAACTGTGCGTAGGGGAGCACGCGCGGCTGGAGCTGTGCATGCGTCGTCGGGTGTTCCGCGGCGAGACGCTTGCCGAGGGCCGCCAGCTCCGCCTGTGCGTTCTCGAGCGACATCCCGCTCGCGAGACGGCCGAACACCTTGATGGGAGCGCCGCGCAGCGGCTCGACGCCAGCGACGTTGGTTCGCAGGGGCAGCCACAGCTTGTGCGCTATCGGAAACGCATATTCCTCCGGCATGACACCCACAACTGTCGCGAAGCCGTTCCCGATCTTGATGTTGCGGCCGACGACCTGCGGGTCGCGATCGAAGTGCCTGGTCCACACGTCGTAGCCGAGCAGCACCACCGGCGCCGCGCCGGCTTGTTCGTCGGACGCCTGTAGTGAGCGGCCGAACAGCGGACGCGCCGGCGCGATGCGAAAGGCGGACGCGGTGATCTCGGCCGCCATCTCGGGCTGCGCGCCGCCGTCCGCGCCCATCAGGTTGACGCTCGCGTTGCGATACGCGCCGATGTCCGTGATCGAGCGCGCGGAGCGCCAGAGCTGGTAGTCGTAGAGGACGCGATCCTCATCCTGACTCGTCTTCAGATCCCAGTTCTGGATGCGCACGATGCGGCCGCCGTCCGGCAGCGGCAGCTCGGTGCTCGTCAGCGTGCCGATCATCTGGAACATCACGGTGCCGAACCAGATGCCGAACGCCATCGCCAGCCCGCCAATGACGGTGAGCCCGGGATACTTCGCGAGCATGCGGAAGCCCAGCTTCAGGTCGAGCGACAGCCCGTTGAACCAGGCAGTGCCGCGGCCGTCGCGAAGGGTCTCGCGATGCTGCTGCACACCGCCAAACGTGGCCAGCGCGCGCCGTCTCGCTTCGTCGCGGTCGAGCCGCCGTTCGCGCACGAGCCGCTCGGTCTCCATCTCGATGTGAAAGCGGATCTCGTCGTCGATCCTGGACTCGGCGGCGCGTGGGGCGAGGAGGCGCAGGCGCGCGCGCGCGGCGTGGAACCACGTCATGGGGGTGCTCCGGAGGCTTCTCTAGCTGTCTACAGAACACCTTACCGCTGGTTCCTGTAGATGTCAATAGAGCGGAGCGTGGCGATCGACGCGCTACTTCACGATGATCGTCCGCGTCGCGATCGTGACGACCGATCCGAACACGCCGATGCCTCCGTCGAGATGCATGACGAGGCCCGTCGCGGCGAAGTCGTCGCTTAGCCGGTGATAGTAGTCGAAGAAGTTCTCATCCACCGCGAGCACCGAGAGCGTGTACGAGACCCCATGGTCGAACACGTGATCGCCGCTGCCCTGTACCTGCACGGTCCCCGGCAGCGTCACCGACGTGTCGGCGAACACGCTGAAGGAGTCGTCCGTCGAATGCACGAAGACCTGGTAGCTCCGTGCGCCCGCCACGCGCGACCACTGCAGCGAGACCGTGTCGCGATCCCGATCGATCGTCCGCGCCGGCGCCGGTGCGGTCGACGGAAGCGCGCTGGGAATCGTCGTGCGGCCGGTGACCGTGCGGCCATCCGGTGCCACGACGCGCAGTCGATAGGTGCCGCCGGGAATCAAACCAGTAACGCCGGCGTCGACGTCGTAGATCGTCGCGACCGTGGGGAAGGGAACGGCACCGGTGACCGCCGCGGGGTCGCGTCGCTCCACGGCGGTGAGCGTGCGTCCATCGGGCGTCGTGATCGTCACCACCGCGCCCGAGACCTGGCGCTGCTCTGAAAGCGCGCCGGTCGTCGCCTGCACGACGATGAGCTGATGCTGCGCGCCGGGATCGAGCACGGCATGCACAACGAGTGTGTGGGCGTCGGGGCGTACCGATGTCGTCTCGACGCAGGCCACCGCCGCGGCCGCACATGCCAAAACCGCCAGTCTAGTACCCAATGCTCACTCCAATCGTCGGCGCGAACGGGAGATTCGGAACGCTCATGCGTGTGGGCTTGCCGATGTAATCGTAGATGTAGCCCGCGGGGTTCTTCGCGTTCAGCAGGTTCATGATGCTCAGGTAAGGCACGAACGACGCGCCTCGCAGGTGCCCGTTGCGCCGGACGCTCACGTCGATACGGTGGTAGAACGGCACGCGCGCGCTGTTGAACTCGGCCGGAATGTTCTGCCGATCCGCGGCATCGCTGACCCACCGCTTGGTCGTCGGGTCATAGACCACCCGGCCGAACGCGCCGAGGACCGGTGTGTAGGGCGCGCCGGTCGAGTAGTGAAAGCGGGCGCCGTAGGAATACACGCCCGCGCGCCAGCTGCCGACCAGATTGAGGTCGTGCCGCCGGTCCTGCCCGGGAAAGAAGCGCGCGCGTTCGGCGCTCTCGCGCATGCTCACCGCGTACGTATACGCGAGCCACCCGCTGAATGGACCACCGTCGAGCTGTCGAAGCAGCACGTCGGCGCCGTACGACGTTCCGGTCTCGGAGACCAGCGCGTCGCCGGGCGCGTCGAACGCGTGCGTCGAGGCCGGAGCGAGCACACGCTCATAGCGTTTATGAAACGCCTCGACATGGAACACGCGCCGTCGATTCATCCAGCGCTCGATGCCGACGATCGCGTCGCGGGACACCGACGGCGCCGACGCGCTCGATACCCAGAACTGAAACGGTTGGATCAGCGCCTCCTCGCGGCCGAGCGAGTGGAGCCACTGCGCGTACTTGCCCGTCGCCGCGGTGACCGCCATGTCCGGCGTGAGGAAATACTTGAGCGACAGCCTCGGGCTCACGATCGAGCCGCGCCCGCCATCGAGCGCGTCCACCCGCATGCCGACGTCCATGAGGAATGGAGCACCCGGTCTCCACAAAACGTTGCCGTACATGCTGGCCGTGCGCGACCGCTGCTCCAGTGAATCGAATGGAATGATCGTGCCGAAGTCCGGCGGCCCGTTGGCGAAGTAGGAGGTGCGATCCGACGACAGCTCGTACCCGATCTCCTGCGTCCAACGTTGGCGATAGAACGTCACCGAGCCGCCGGTCTGCACGGCGGTGATCCGATTCGCGGCGCGGAACAGATGGAAGGGGTCCTCGAGATGGACGTCGTACCGCGTCGTCGACACGCGTTGCGCGAACGCGAGGCTGTCGGCGCCAGGCACCCCGCCCGCGAACGTCTTCGCCAACGTCGCACCGGCGACGCCGTTGCCCCACGCGCCCCCGATGTCGAGGTCGCCCTCCTTCTGCGTGATCTCGTCGATGCCGTCGTATGCCGTCGCCGCAAACCGAACGCCGCCGACTATAGGAGTTTCCAAATGACCCTGAAAGTCGGTGAAGTGGTATGGAATCGCGTCGCGCTTGAACAGGTTCACGAACGCGTCGGCGTAGGTTCGTCGCGCGGCGATCATCCAGGAGCCTTCACCGTTGCGGAAGGTGCGACCGACCGAGGCGCTCGATGATATGAGCGACACCTCCGCCGTGCCGCGCACCGCACTCGTCGTCGCAGTCGCCGACGCCACGGAGAGCACGCTCGAGAGCCGTCCGCCGAACCGCGCCGGCAGCGCGCCGGCCTGCACGTTCACTCGTCCGACCGCCGGATCGATGAACGTGCTGAACACGCCGCCGAAGTGGAACGGATTGAAGATCGGATAGCCGTCGATGAGGATGAGATTCTGGTCGGCCTCGCCGCCGCGCACGTTGAAGCCCGCCGTGTAGTCGTTGCGCGCCGCGATCCCGGGCAGCATCTGCACGGCGCGCAGCACGTCGGGCTCCACGAACACCGGCGCTGAGCGCATCTCGACGCCGGTGATCGACACTTTTCCAACGCCGGTGTTGAACCGGAATTCCTGTTGCTCGACCGTCTCGGCATTGGTGCGGACCGTTGGCAGCGTCACCGGCGCAGTGGTGTCGCGCGCGCTCGGCTGCGGCAGCGCGACCGTCGGTGGGGCGACGACGGGCAGCGCGGCGACGACGACGTGCCCCTCGCGCGAGACGCGCACGCGAATCCTGCTCTCGCGCGCAACCTCGAGCAGCGCCGATGCCGCCGTGCGCTCGTGTGCGCCGATCGTCAGCATCGCGCGCAGCTCGGGAAGTCGCGGATCGAAGGTCATGTTGAGCTGCGCTTGTTCCGCGATGGTCTTGAGCGCATCGCTCGCGCGCTGGCCCGCGAAGCCGACGCTGATCGTGGCGCGCAGCGCCGCAACACCGTTTCCATCCGCGCGCAAGTCGGCAAACGTCGCCGTATCCGGCTGCGACCCCTGCGCGCGCGCGATCGCGGGCAGCGCGCCTGCACTGAGCGAAGCAAACGTGAGCACCAGGAGCGTGCGCGGGGTCATGGCTTCGCCAGGAGAATGGTGACGACATTGCCGGCGCGCTCGAACCGCACCGGGAGGGTGACGCGGATCGCATCGAGCACTCCCGACAACGTCGGCCGGGTGTAGCCGGCGTTCAGGCGCATGCGCGCCACCGCCGGGTCGGGAATGCGGAACTCGACGTCGAGCCACCGGCCCAGCTCCGTGGCGACGGCGCTCAGCGGCACATTGTCGAACACGAGGCGGCCGTGCACCAATCCCGCGAGCGTCTGCGCCGACGTTCCCGCGGTTTTTGCGGCGCGACCGTTCGCGGCAACGAACGCCACGTCGCCCGCGCGCAACTCGACCGAATCCAACGCTCCACCAGACACGGCGACGATGCCCGATTTGACCGCCACGTCCACGACACTGTCGGCCGCGTAGGCGCGTACGACGAACTCCGTTCCAACGTCCGTCACCACCGCGTTCCTGGCGCGCACGCGGAAGGGGCGCGCGGCGTCGTGCACGACATTGAAATCGGCGATGCCGTCGACGATGGCGACGCTGCGCCCCGTGGCGCTCGCGCTGTAGCGAATCGTCGAGAGGGGACCGATGGTGACTCGCGAGCTGTCGGCGAGGGTGATCGTGAGCACCTCGCCGATGCCTGTCGTCGCCACGCGCTCGACAGGCGCCGTCGCGACCTCGCGCGACCGCATGCGCCAGCTCACGCCGACGCTCACCACCAGCACTGCCGCCGCGGCCAAATTCCAGCGCACACGCCGAGGGAACCGCGGTGGCCCGCCAGCTCGAGGCTCGCTCGCCGTGATGCGCTCGCGCAGGCGAGCCCACTCCTCGTTCGTGCCCCAGTCGCCGCGCTCGGTGTCGTCGCTCACGGGGCAAAGACCCGCGGCCCGAGCAAAACCCTACCTCGGGCCGCCCCCG